>Ga0209373_10000504_pt1 | contig 62643 bp, 54 predicted proteins | sample Higcelweek5metaG_FD_187173 | JGI IMG/M metagenome (GOLD analysis project Ga0209373, IMG submission 187173) | Freshwater pond sediment microbial communities from the University of Edinburgh, under environmental carbon perturbations - High... | ecosystem: Environmental > Aquatic > Freshwater >...
TAACAGGAGAATTAAAAGATTTAAAATTCTTCAACACCGCTATCGTAATAAACAACGTAAACATCTCTTGCGGGCTTCTTTAATTTGTGGTATTTATAACTTTGAATTGAGGTTTTAGAACAGGTCTAATACATATCATAAATTTACATATATCAAGATTTCTCACTGAAATTATTTAACTCCTCTCCGAATTTTATTCAGAGAGGAGTTTTAGCATGTATAAAACATTTAATCCTTGACTATATTTATTTTAAAAAATATAGTCAGATACTAATTTATATACAAGTCTTACATTCTTTTTATTTTATTACACAATTACTTAAATGGTTAATATCTACTTTATTATAACTTATCCATAGCAGTTTTATATACCTTATCAAAACTTTTTTGCAAAAAACAAATATGATTTACAAGAGAAATACAGAATTATGCGAAATAATATCAAAGAAATTCGCATAAAATATAATTTATGCGAAAACCGTACTATTTTATAATAAATTCACTCGACATTTTCTTATAAATTTCGTATAATTTAAGAAGGATGCGAATAAAATGCTGAAAAATTAACTTCTTAACTTGATAAATACAATAAAAATCCAAAAATGCGAAAGGATGTGCAAATTATGAGAAAAAGAAAACGATTTTTATATATTGCTACAAGTGCAATTTCTTTTTCACTCCTTGCAAGCAATAGCATTTACGCACTTTCAAATCAGATGTTTGTAAATGTTATTTCAGAAACCAAAATAGTAGCAAGCGAAGCTGTAGAAAATACCAACACATCTCCTACTAAAACAACAGTATCAAGCAATTCTAAGATAAAATTAACATTAAATGATGTAATTCAGCTTTCAAAGAAAGGTAATGATCTTACATGGGGTGATTTCAGCAATTATTCAGGTACAGAAGTTGGTTCTGGTATATATATCAATAAATACGATTTAGAAGATGGTTACACTTTGCTTGTTGGTGGTTTACCACCAACATCACCATATTATATAAATCTTTTTCATAATGACGATACAAGTAACAGCATTGATATCCGTACAAATGATGTAGAAGCTTTCTTAAAGTCTGTATCGCAAGTTACCACAACAAATACAGAATCCACTACAACTACTACACCAATTTTATACGGTGATGCAAACATGGATAATAAAATAGACAATGTCGATTTAGTTACTTTATGTCAAGCTCTTATCAAAGAAATTGTATTAGATAGTGTTCAAACATTACGTTCAGATTTGAACAATGATGGGAATATTGATATTTCTGACGCAGCTATCCTAAAACAATATATTTTAGGTGATAAGGTGACTTTAGGATCAAAAAAATAATTAAAATCTCCCCCCACAAAATTATAAAGTTAATAATTTTGTGGGGTATTTACAAAAATAATTTAATTTATAATCATTGACTATAAGTGATTTTTTTGATATAATTTAGAAATAATACAAAATATCTACGCCCTATACACATGGCTGACTATTAACAATAAAACATATGTTAAAAGGAGTTTTTATAATTGAATAATTTTAATAATAAAGATGATTACTTTAACAAAAATGAAAATGATTTCAATAATGATATGAACAATTGTGAAGATAAGAAAAATCTATTTTCTATTAAAAACAAGTTTATGGGAACCATATTTATTATAATTATTGTTGTATCCATTATTGGTATATTTAAGTTTTTATATACTAAGCCCTCTATGAGTGTTTTTTTCTTTGGAGTTATTTTCTTTTTCTCAGGCATATATATCATTGCTTCCGCTAGTATAAACAAAAATTCTCTACCTGTTTTAATTTTCCCCTTTGCTGGTGCCGTGATAATGCTTTTTTCTAGCATATATACTTTCGGGAATTCTGAAAATAAAGCTTTTGTAATTAAGATATTCCCATTTATAATTTTAGCTACCCTATTTCTTGTTGGTGCAAGTCTTGTTGTAGGAAAAATATTAATAAATAAGTATAATAAAACTCATTGCACAGAATCTATCATGGCTGAATGTACTGAAATAAAATCATCATATGATGATGGTACAACTACATATTGTCCTGTTTTTTCTTTTTACTATAATGGACAAACATATATGGTATGTGACGAACAATACAGTAATGTAAATGTACCCCAAATAAATAAAAAATATGAAATATTCATTAATCCTAATAAGCCAACTGAATATTATATAAAATCCTCTATAAATAGCTTTATAATAATAATTTTTGGTGTTGTATTTATGATTGTTTCAACTCTAATTACGTTCCTTTATCTTTCCCCCAAATAATCCTTGCGTTAAAAAGTTTAGTATTACTATAATCCATTTTTTTATTTTAAAACCATATTTAAAATAAGTACTGAATCAAATAAATCAACCCTTCCATCTTCATTTACATCTGAAATTTTTATTTGTTCATTTGTTAATTCATACGATGAAATCATGTATTTCTTTAAAATAACAACATCTTTTATATCTAGTTTTCCAACACCATTTATATCACCTTTTAAATCAACTATCGTTTGTTTTAAAAGCGTGCTATTTGAAATAATTACTTTTGCCTTATCATATTTTTTTAATACATCTATATATTCATCACGAGTTATAGGAATTACCGTTCCATGTCTTACAGTAGAAGGAAAAGAATACTGAGAATTATTTAATTTTGTAAAACTACCTGAGGATAAATCACTTGTAACTAAAGGATAGTATCCACCACTTCCATAGTTATCAAGCAACAAACACCACTTTTCCTCATTGTTAAATTTAAAACAAGTAGCACCTTCCACACCTGTTATTGAATTAATATTTGAAGGTATTTCCTGCCATCCTCCTAATAATGAGTTTGATTTCTGTAAAATAGTATACTTTCCAGATGGCATACCATTTAAATGTGGCTGATTTGATTCGTTTTTTATAAATCTATAATATGTATCCCCTATTTTAGTTACAGACGCATCTATAACACTTATTGGACTATTTGAAGTGTTATTAAGTTGTATCCAAACTTTCGCTTCTGAAAATGTCTTAAAATCCTTTGTGGTAGAATAATAAACACGATGAATATTATCACCGGTCGGTATTTTAGAAGACCAAAAAACCATGTATTCTTGTGTAGTAGAGTTCCAAAAAGCTTCTGGGGCCCATGTGCAGCCTGCATTTTGTGGTGCAACTGGACACATTCTTTGTTCTGACCAGTTTACTAAATCGTTTGACTCCCAAACCATTATTGACTTACTTCCATTTGTTTGTGCTGCCGTCCAACCGTTTCCATTATAAATTTTTAAATCTGTTGCAATAAGAAAAAATTTATCTCCTTCAGGTGAGCGAATTATAAAGGGGTCTCTTAATCCTTTTTCTCCTAAAACAGATGTTATTACAGGATCTCCATTATTAACAGCATTCCAATTTAGTCCGTCTTCGCTTGTTGCATAATAAATTTGCTCTCCATTTGCCAAGCTTTCCCCTTTAAAATATGCAAACAAGTATGCTTCTTTTTTATCACTACCAGAGTAATTTAAATTTGCTTGTTTTACAACTTCAGGAGGTGCAGTAGTCTCATATAAATCATTTATTTCATCATTTGAAAGAGTCCTATTATAAACTCTTACATCCATAACTCCACCCTTATAGAAAATATCATTATATGAAGAACGCCCTATATAACTTACTAAGTTACTACCAAAACTAGAAACAGATCTTGTTTTTACGTCTTCTGAAACAAGAACACCATTTAAATAACCTTTTATATAATTTTCACCTATAACTGTTGTATATAAAAGCCATCCGTTTGATGTGGTAGTTGTAGACACTTTTGTTTCTGTAGACCAAGGAGCTTCTTTGTTTACACTATTTGTTAAAACCGATTTAAAATACCCACTTCTATTAGATGGATTTAATAGCCAATATCCAGTAGGAACTGATTCCGTTGTTCCAAAATACATTGCACAATAATCCGCAGAGCCTGTTTCGTTTTTTAGCCAAACTGAAATTGTTAAGTTTTCCTTATTATCAAACATTCCTTTTGGTAATTCTATATATGCAGCAGAAGAATTTTGTGCACCACCTGGTAAAAAAAGCTTGTTTTCATTTATATATGCACCATTACCTTTTAAAACCGCATTATTTCCTGTTCCAGAACTATCACTTATAATTGTACCTGAATTTAAATTTCCATTTGAATTAAATTGATAATGTGCAATTAAATCATCTAAAGCTTCTACCCTACTCAACTTAACTGTTTGAAGCAAAAATAGGATTATAGCAATTGATATAAAAAATATTTTTTTCATAAACTCCTCCAAATTTTAAAAATAATAAAATACAAAATATTTATTTATATTATACAATATTTATTAATTAATTATACAATATCTATATACAATAATCAATATTTTATTATCACTTTGTTTAAAATATAGTATTTTATTCATAAAAATATAAATATTATTTACTTTATGATTGATTTTTTATTTTAAATGTATTATAATGAGTAAAACTAATAGTTTTTAAAAATTTTGAAGGAGATGGATTTTATGTTAACAAATTTACCTGAGAACATCAAGAAAATGATTTTAATGGGAATAGGTGCTATGGCAACTACTGCCGAAAAGTCAAAAGAAATAATTGACGAATTAGTAAAAAAAGGTGAAATTACAGTTGAACAAGGAAAAACTTTAAACGAAGAACTCAAACATTCTATTAAATCAAATGTAGATAATGTTAAAGATAGTGTTGAAGTAGCTAAAGAAAATATAACTAACATTCTTCATAACGAAAAGAAGGAAAATCCAAAAGAAGATTTAATTAATCAATTAGATAGTATGAGCAAAGAAGAAATTGAAGCTATAAAAGAAAAACTTGCACAACTAGAACAAGACAAAAATGCGGAAAATGACTAATGAAAAACTCACCAGAAAACCCTAGCAGATTAAAGGAAATATACCTTGTTCTTAAACATCGTGAAATAGTTAAAGGATTAACTCCGGAAAAGTTAAGACTTATCTTAGAGGATTTTGGTCCTACTTTTGTAAAACTAGGACAAATATTATCTATGAGAAACGACATTTTACCATCTGAGTACTGTACTGAACTTGAAAAATTAAGAGCAGATGTTAACCAAATTTCCATAGAAGAAATAAGACATGTTATAGAAAGTGAATATAATCAAACTTTAGAAGATGTATTTGACGTATTTTATGAAAAACCTTTAGGTTCTGCTTCTATTGCACAAGTTCATTTTGCAAAATTAAAAGATGGAACAGAGGTCGTTGTTAAAGTTCAAAGGCCTCATATTAGAGAAGTAATGGCAAAAGACTTTTCTTTTTTACGTAAAGCATCTAAGGCATTAAATTTAATGCCTGTTGGCGAAATGATAGACTTTAACATGGTTATAAATGAACTGTGGGCTGTTTCACAACAGGAACTTGATTTTCTAGTTGAAGCAAGAAATCTTGAAGAATTTTATGACTTAAATAAAGATGTCCAGTTTGTAACATCTCCTATAATTGAAACAAGAATGACTACTTCAAAAGTTTTAGTTATGGAATACATAAATGGTTTTTCTGTTAATGACAAAGATAAAATAAAGGAATTTGGTTATGACGTAAATGAAATAGGCACTAAACTCGTAGATAATTATATGAAACAGATAATGGAAGATGGATTTTTTCATGCTGATCCACATCCAGGTAATATTCTTATTAGAGAAGGTAAAATAGTATGGATAGATATGGGCATGATGGGCAGGATTTCTTCTAAGGATAAATTATTTATTAAAAATACCATTAAAGCTATTGTTTTAAAGGATGTAAATGAAATAAAAAATATACTTATGCAAGTTGGTGTATTTAAAGGCCAAATTAATCAAATGCAACTTTATGCGGATATAGATAATCTAATCGAAAGATATGGTAAAATAGAAATTGGTCAAATTAATATGGGAAAAACACTAGAGGAACTTATGGCAATAGCTGCATCACATCATATTGCAATGCCCAAAGGTGTATCCATGTTAGGTAGAGGAATGATTACTTTAGAAGGAGTTATAAGTACCCTATGTCCTGATATAAACGTTGTAACCGTAGCTTCAAATAGAATTTTAAAAGAACTAAAAGATGAATTTAACATGAAAAATCAACTTAAAAAAGGTGTTCAAAAATTATATACTTCAAGTGATAAAGTAATGGATATGCCGGCACTTGCTGCAGATTTAATGAAAAATACACTTAGAGGACAGACAAAAGTTAATCTTGATTTAACTGGTTCAAAAGAACCTTTAGCAATATTAAATGCAATGGTAACAAAACTTATAGTAAGTATTTTGGCCGCATCCCTATTATTAGGCTCAAGCATAGTAAGTACAACAAATATGAGTCCCAAAACACTTGGTATTCCTACTTTGGGGTTTGTTGGTTACGTGGCAGCTATGGTGCTTAGCATTTGGCTTATTATAACTTCAAAAAGAAAACAATAAAGCAAGATTTTTTAAATTAAATCTTGCTTTATTGTTTATTTGTTATTATTTAGTAAGGAACAATTAAAGTTTTACTCGATTTTTTTCAAAAAATCGTAGGTTTCCAAAGGGCAACGCCCTTGGGTTTCGACTCTGCGGAGTCGACCGGGCTTTCCGGTCGCCCTGGACCTTCGGTAAAACATCTCTCTTTATACATATGTCTGAATACTAACGTTTATTTTATTAGAGATAAAATTTGATTTTTATCAAAACTATACTCTTTATTGCAAAAATGACATAATACTTTTGTATCACCAGGTTCTTCTGCCATGGATTTTAGTTCCTCATTACCCACACTCATTATTGCTTTCTTTACTCTTTCCTCAGTACAATCACAAAAATACTTTAATTTTGATTCATCCAAAATATTAGGTTCTAAACCTGATAATAACTTCATAGCTATATCTTCTACAGAAAGACCACTTGACATCATAGCAGTAACAGAAGGTAATCCGTCTATATTTTTTTCAATAGTGGATATAACCTCTTCTCCTGCAAAAGGCAATAACTGAACTAAATATCCTCCTGCAACATTTACAGATAAATCCGGATTAACTAAAACACCCAATCCACAAACCGTAGGAATTTGTTCGCTGTTTGCATAATAACTTGCTATATCCTCGGCAATTTCACCTGATACAAGTGGAATTCTACCTATATAAGGTTCTTTTAAACCAAGGTCTTTTATTACAGATAAAGTTCCTGTTTTACCAACTGCTGTACCAACATCTAATTTTCCATATTTGTTTAATGGAATTTCAACAACAGGATTGCTAACATAGCTCTTTACATTTCCTTTGCTGTTTGAAACTGCTATAAGAGCCCCTGTAGGCCCACCGCCATCAACCCTCAAAGTTATGGTATCATTTTCACCTTTAAGCATATACCCCATTAGGGATGCAGCTATACTTAACCTACCTAATCCAGCTGTTACAACAGCAGATGTCTTATGTATTTTTTCAATTTCATTTACAATATCTGTTGCATCTAAAACCGATACTACAACAGATGCATCGGCAGCAATTGCTCGCTTTAAAATGCCCATTTATTTCATTCTCCTTTGTATAACCAATTATTTAACAGCAACAAATATAGCACGTTCTGTTTTATCATGAACAGCATTGAAACTATCTTCATCAAAGCAAAACGTTTGATTAAAGCCTGTGTCTTTTAACAATTTAAAAAAATCCTCATATTCATATGCATATTCTGAAAAAACTTCACTATATCTTTCGTAGTTGTTTTTTTCTGTTTTATCAAAAAAATCTAATTTTATAATAACTTCATTATTTTTTTCAATATATGAATTTTGCCAAACACAAAAAACTTCATCCGTTTCATATACGTATACATTATCCGCAAGTATTTTTTTATGCTTATATTTTGTGTTAATATCAAATATAAAAATACCACCAGGTTCTGTAAATAAAGAAACTTTTTCAAAAACTTTTTTTATATCTTCAAGATTTGATAAATGATTTATACTATCTAACGCACATACAGTAACTTTCACAGTACCGAACATATCAATGTTCCTCATATCTTGACATAAATATTGTATGTTTAAACCACTATCAAATTTTTTATCCAAAGCTATATTTAGCATCTCTTCTGAATAATCAACACCTATTACATCGTATCCCATTTTAGCGAATTCTTCAGATAAAGAACCTGTTCCACAGGCTAAATCAAGTAAGATACACTTTTCTTCTCCCAAATATTTTTCAATAACTTTTTGAAAATATTGTGCTCTTTTTTGATAATTTACATTTTGAGTTAATTTATCATAATAATAAGAAAAAAAATTATAATTACTTTGCATCTTTTTCTCTTAACCTTTTAAAAACTATTTCATAACCATCGCTACCATAATGTAATGAACGATTTACCCTGCTTATTGTTGCGGTACTAGCCCCTGTTTCTTGAACTATATCATTGTATACATGATGTTGACTTAACATTTTTGCCACTTGAAGTCTTTGTGAAAGTGCTTTTATTTCTAATACTGTACATAGGTCTTCAAAAAACTTATAGCACTCTTCAACTGTTTCCAAGCATAATATAGCTTCAAAAAGAGCGTCTGTATTTTTTTCTTTTATTTTATTATTCAAAATATCACCTCTATTATTTTTTCTTTTCTTTTAATATGATATCACATTAAAACGCAAAAGTAAAGAATTATACAAATTTATTGACGATTAAAGCTTAAATTTTGTGCTTGTATCAATTGTTCCTCTGCATTTTTTAACATAAGTTCAGATACATTTTCTCCGCCCATAATTCTTGCTATTTCTTTCTTTCTCTCTTCAAAGTTTAGTTGATAAACGTTTGTAGATGTTCTGTCTTCTATGGTTCTTTTCTCTATTAACAAGTGATTATCACCCATAATTGCTATTTGAGCGAGATGAGTAACACATAATACTTGTCTTATAGAACTTATTTCTTTTAATTTAATTCCTATTTTTTGTGCTGCTCTACCACTAACACCAGTATCTATTTCATCAAAAATCAATGTAGGAATATCATCTTTATCTGTAACAACATTTTTTAATGCCAACATTATTCTTGACAATTCTCCACCAGATGCTATTTTAGCTATTGATTTTGGTGTTTCTCCCTTATTTGCAGATATTAAAAACTCAACGTTATCCATTCCGTTTATAGTGAGTTTCCCTTTTTCATGCTTAACTTGAATGATAACATTTGGCATATCTAGAAATAACAATTCTTCTGTTACTCTTTTTGAAAAATTACTTGCTGTTTCTTTTCTGAAATTTGATAATTCTTTAGCTTTTTCTGTAACTTCCAGTAAAAGCTTTTCTTTTTGTTCATTTAAACTTTTCAGTTCATCTATAGATGTATTCATGTTTTCAATTTCTAAAACAGCATCTGAATAAAGCTTCATAAGTCCGTTTATATCTGTATTATAACCCCTTCTTAGCCTATTTAAAATATTTATTCTGTTTGTTATATAGTCAAACATTTGACCATCAATTTCTACTTCACTTGATTTTTTAGATATTTCTTCAGAAATATCATCTAGTTCTACTCTAGCTGAATTTATTCTTTCAAGAATAGGTTTAATATCTGGAATAAATTCTTCAACCATATTTAAATTAGCTTCAACATCTACGAGCATATCAATAATGCTCGTTTGCTCTTCGCCATTTAAAATAAACTGAGAAGTTTGAAGTGATTTTGAAATTAAATCTGCATTTTTTAATTTATTGTATTCATCTTCTATTTTTAAATCATCTTCGTCCAAATTCAGTTCTTCTAAATCTTGAATAATTTGATTTAAATAAGATGCTCTTTCTTTTTTGTTTTGCTCAATCTTTTTTAGTTCGCCTATTTTTCTAGCTATATTTTGTAAGGCTTTAAAAGATTCTTTATACTGGTCTAAACAACTATAATCACCTGAAAAACCGTCTAAAATATCTAAATGTTTTTCTGGTATAAGCAGTATTTGATTGTCATGTTGTCCATGAATATTTATAAGAAATTCTCCTATTTTTTTCAAAATAGAAACGGATGTTAACTTACCATTTATTCTTGCAACACTTCCACCATCTGCACTAATTTCCCTTGTAATAGTTAGTTCACCATCTTCACATTCTATTCCATTTTCCAATAAATTATCTATTGCATTTTGAGATAAATCAGTAAATAAAGCAGTTATAATAGCCTTAGAAGCACCTGTTCTAACTATATCTTTAGTTACTCTTTGTCCTAATATAGCATTTATTCCATTTATAAGTATAGATTTACCTGCTCCTGTTTCTCCTGTAAAAACGTTGAAGTTTGAAGCAAAAGGAATAGATGCTTTTTGAATTACCGCCAAATTTTCTATATAAACCTCTCTTAACATGATATCACTTTCACCACCTAATCATGAATCAATTTATTTATTTCTTGTACAAAAATTTCAGCCATTTCCTCTGTTCTCATTAATACAAAAATAGTGTCATCACCTGCAATTGTTCCAACTATATTTTCCATATGAATTGAATCAAGTGCCACACATGCTGCTTGTGCCATTCCTGCATGACATTTTACAACTACTGTATTTAAAGCGTAATCTACTGAAATTGCAGTTTCTGAAAAAATCAGATTTGCTTGTGATTCTTCCAAATAGTTATTTTTAGGAACTGAATATTTACTTAATCCATTATTCATTTTCTCTTTTATTAACCTTAACTCTTTTATATCACGTGAAACAGTAGCTTGTGTTACGTTATAACCATTTTTTAAAAGCATTTCTTGCAACATATCTTGAGTATATATTTCATTGTGTTCTATTAATTCAAGAATTTTTGAATGTCTTTTATTTTTCATGGAGTACTCCTTTTATAGATTTCATCATTTTTTTATTTAAAGAATCATAAAAAGTACTTCCTGTCATGTCTATAATGTTTATTTTATGTTCTGACTTTTGTATTTCTATTGTATCATGTATATCTAAGTTAATTGGTTCGTTCCCATCTATAGAAAAATACATAGTTGATTCTTCTAGTATTTTATGAACTAACTTTATTTTCTTTTCTGTAGAAAATAACATGGTTCTTGAAAAAAGAGAATGTGGACATATCAAATTCATTTCTATGCATTCCAACTCTGGCTCAATAATAGGTCCTCCTGCTGAGAGAGAATAAGCAGTTGAACCTGTTGGTGTGCTAAAAACAACTCCATCTGCTCTATATTTACCAATCAAATGATCATCTACATACACCTTAAAATCACATATTTTAGAGTAAAGTCTAGAAATAACTATATCATTTAAGGCGTTGAAAGTTAAAATCTTATCTTCCTTATTTATAACTGCCTTAAGCATCATTCTAGGTACTATTTTATAATCACCAGTTATAAGTTTCTTTAAATTTTTTAGTTCATCCGCTTCTAAAGATGCAATAAAACCAAGTCTTCCAGTGTTAATTCCCAAAAGTTTTGTGTTATGCCCTACTATAAACTCCGAACAATGAAGAATAGTACCATCGCCCCCTATTGCAATAACAAAATCCATATCACTAACTATTTCTTTAAAAATAACAAAATTAATTTTATCATCATATTCAAAAAAATCTCTATATTTTTCGTCTATGAAAATATTTACATTTTCTTTGTGTAATACTTTAATTACTTCTTTTGAACAATCATAAGCGTTTGCTTTGTTGAAGTTAGGGAAAATAGCTATATTCATATATTCACCGTTCCTCTTGTTTAGTTTAACTAAAGATTTTAATAAACATTTTTATAATTTTCTTCTTTAAAAGCCTTTTCTACAACATCTTTTATATCTACAATAATTTGCGATTCTTCTGATTTGCTTAAATATAACAAATACTCAATATTACCTTCTCCGCCTTTTATAGGTGAATTGATTAACCCTTTTATAAATAAATTATGTTCTTTTGTACTTTCTACAATATTTTTCAAAACCAATAAGTGAATTTTTTTTGATTTAACTAATCCCTTTTTCTTAATATTCACCTTACCTGCTTCAAATTGAGGTTTTAATAAAATAACTATTTCACCATTTTTATTTATTAGTTCACTTAACTTAAATAGTATAAGATTTACTGACATAAAAGAAACATCTACAGTAATAAAATCAATCTCAGAATCAAAAATTTCGTTGTCAACTTCTCTGATATTTAATTTTTCCATACTTATTACTTTTTTGTTTCCTTTTAATGTCTCATCTAGTTGAGAATGTCCAACATCAAGGGCAAATATTTTTTTTGCTCCATATTGAAGCATACAATCGGTAAATCCGCCAGTTGAAGCACCTACATCTAAACATACTTTATCTTGAAGATTAATCCCGAAATCTTCTAAGGCTTTTTGTAGTTTATATCCACCTCTACCAACAAATTTTAACTTATTTATTATTTCCAACTTATCCGTTTCATTTACCAATTTTGATGGCTTAGTACAAATCTCATTATTTAATAAAACCTGTCCATGTTTTATTAAAACTTTTGCCTTTTCGCGACTATTAACTAATTCACGTTCAAAAAGTATGACGTCAATTCTATCCAAAATTTTATACCTCACTTAATTTTTCTTTTATAAATTTTAACATTGAACAATGATCTAATCCTAAATTCACTAATGTGCAACTTACTGATGCATGCTTAACAAAATCTTTTATTCCTTTATGTGAATACTTACCTATATAATTATGTTTACACAGTTCGTTTAAAAAATGCTCTGATATCCCACCATTCTCCATGCATTCTTCAAAGAAAATGATATTTTTATACTTTAAACTTTTCGTAATAACGTCCTCATTTAAAGGAAAAACTTTTGTTAATTTAAGTATATCACAACTTATATTTTGTTTACTTAGATCATCTTTTGCCTTTTCAACTTCATTTACTAATCTGCCATATGTAATAATTAATACATTTGAAACACTTGATTCATTTTTATAAAACTTATATTCTGTGTTTATTTCTGTATTATCAAAAGTATTTTTTTCATTTCCCCTAGGATATCTAACACAAACTAACCCTTTATCTTCATATATCGCTTGATTTAAACATGATTTTAAAGATGCATATGATGAAGGAGAATATATAACCACACCTGGTATGCTTGTAAGCATTGGAATATCAAATACTCCTTGATGAGTTTCCCCATCTTCACCAACAACGCCAGCCCTATCTATAGCTATAACAATATGCAATTTAGAGATACTTGCATCATGAATAAGCTGATCATAAGCTCTTTGTAAAAAACTAGAGTAAACAGCAAATACAGGAATTAACCCCATTGTAGCTAGTCCTGCTGAAAAAGTTACAGCATGTTGTTCAGCAATTCCAACATCAAAATATCTTTCCCTATGTTCAGATGAAAAATACTGAAGCCCTGTTCCGTACTTCATAGCTGCTGTTACAGCACATATATTTTTATCGTTTCTAGCTAACTTAGTTAATTCAAGTCCAAAAACAGACGAGAAGGAATCCTCTGCAACTACTTCTGGATTTCCTGTATTTATATCAAATTTTGAAATTCCATGATATTCACCAGGATTTCTTTCCGCAGGCATATAGCCTTTTCCTTTTACTGTATTTACATGAACAAATACAGGTCTGTGATATGATTTTGCAATTTTAAGAACTTCCTCTAGGTGTTGTATATTATGCCCATCTACTGGACCTAAATAAATATACCCTAAATCTTCAAACATTGTACTTTTTTTTACTACTGCTCTTTTTAATGCAGTTTTTGACAAAACCAAAGCTTTGCTTATTGGGTCTCCAACTACAGGCGTATTTTTTAAAACTTTTTCAACTGTATTTTTTGTATTTACATAACTTTCTGTATTTCTTATAGTTCTCAAATAATTTGCAAATGCACCAACATTTTTTGAAATTGACATGTCGTTATGATTTAATATTACAATTAAATTTACATTGTTTTTTGCAGCATTATTTAATCCCTCATAAGCTAAACCACCTGTAAATGCACCATCACCTATAACTGCAATTGCATGATTGTTTTTCTCCTGTATACGCATAGCTTCTGCAAATCCACAAGCAACAGATATAGAAGTGCTACTATGCCCACTTATAAAAGAATCATGCTCTGATTCTGAAGGCTTTGGATATCCAGAAATCCCATTTTCCTGTCTTAGCGTATGAAACTTTTCTAACCTTCCAGTTAAAATTTTATGAGTATATGCTTGATGACCTACATCCCAAACTATTTTATCAGCTGGTGAAGCGAAGACCCTGTGAATAGCCAAAGTCAATTCTACTGTTCCTAAATTTGAAGCAAGATGTCCACCTGTTTTAGATACTGTATGTATTAAGGTGCTTCTTATTTCTTTACATACATCTTGACACTGTTGCAAATTTAATTTTTTTAAATCCTCAGGAAGTTTTAAGTCTTTTAAGCATATATTTTCTTTATCTTTTATATTTTTTGTATTCATAATCATTTTATTGGAACAGCAAATGCTATTATTACACCTACAATTGCTCCACCAAAAACCTCCAGTGGCGTATGGCCTAAAAATTCTTTTAATAATTTAAACTCATATTGTGCTTTATTTTTTACAATACTCTTGTCTTTTTTTGTCAATTCAGAAAAAATATTGTTTATTTTATTTAACTCTTTTGCATGCATTCCAGCTGCACGTCTTACACCCATTGCATCGTAAATAACTATTGCAGATAAAATAAACATAATTGCAAAAAACGTAGATTTAACACCTTCTGTTCTTCCAACTGCAATTAAAGCAGAAATAACTGTAGATGTATGTGAACTAGGCATACCACCTGCTCCTACTAGTCTTTCTACACTTACTTTATTCTTTTTAATTCCATCTATAATGGTTTTAAGAATTTGTGCAATTAACCACGATAAAATAGCACAAACTAAAATGTAATTGTACATATATTATGTTACACCTTTCGCTAATTTTGTTATTATTTAGCCATATCTAAAGACAGAGAGCTTTGCCGAAGGTCCAGGGGACCGGAAAGCCCTACCGACTCCGCAGAGTCGAAACTCTTACAAAATCGTAAACTTTACCTTTAGGAGCTGAATAGTAGCCTAATTTTGTCTATTTAGCAACTTATTTGTTAACTTGATTAAAAATGAATTATCATCAAAATTCTCCAATAACTCTAGTGCACGTTGTGTTAATCTTTGTGCTTCTTCTCTAGATTTATCTAAACCAAACAAAGTAACAAAAGTAGTCTTGTTTTGTGCAACATCGCTTCCTATTGGTTTTCCTAATACCTCTTGGGTAGATGTTACATCTAAAATATCATCTATTATCTGAAACGCCAGTCCTAAACAGTGTGCGTATTCAGTTGCGATGTTTAATTTTTCCAAAGTAGAATTTGCGGCAAAACAGCCCATTCTGCAAGCTGACTTAATCAACGCTCCTGTTTTCAAAGCATACATTTTTCTTAAATTTTCTTCGTCAACACTTGATGATTTTTCATTTTCCATATCAATTACTTGACCACCTATCATGCCATTTACACCAACAGAGTAAGCCAGTTCAGATATTATTTTAACCTTAGCTTCTGAAGATAAACGCTCATCATTTGCAATCATTTCAAACGGATATACTGAAAGTGCATCTCCTGCAAGTATTGCTGTAGCCTCATCAAAGGCTTTATGACATGAGGGCTTGCCTCTCCTAAAATCATCATTATCCATTGCTGGCAAATCATCATGTATAAGAGAAAATGTATGAATCATTTCAAGTCCACATGCTGGTGCAATTGCAGAGTATATATCCCCTCCGCATAAACGACAAAATTCCAATGTTAAAACTGGTCGAATTCTTTTTCCGCCAGCCTCTAAAGAATACTCCATTGCATTTATTATGTTTTTTTGTATTGAATTTCTATCTAACAAGTTCAAATATTTATTTAAATTTTCGTTAATTATCGAAATATAATCTTCTAGAGAATATTTATCCATTTTCTGCTCCTTATTTTTGGTTACTATTTAGCCATATGTATAATACAGAAATATTTTACCGAAGGTCCAGGGCGACCGGAAAGCCCGGTCGACTCCGCAAAGTCGAAACCCTTGCAAAACCGTAAACTTTACCTTTAGAGGCTGAATAGTAACTATTTTTGTGTAATTTTCAATTGTGCTTCTTCTATCTCTTTTTTACATTCTGCAGATAATTTTACGCCTTCAGAATATAATTCAACGGATTTTTCTAAGTTTAGTTCACTTTTTTCAAGTAAATCAACTATTTCTTCTAATCTTTTTAATTTTTCTTCAAACATAAATTATCATCCTCACAAATTACTTTTGCTTTAATTTCACCGATATGAAATTTTATTTTAATTTCATCATTAACTTTTAATTGAGAAGATGAGTATATAATCTCCTCTTCTTTATACGTTAATGAAAATCCTCTTTTCAAAACATTTAAAGGATTTAAGCTATCTAATTTTGATATGTAACTATTTATATAATTATCATTTTTTAATAATATTTTTTCATATTGCCTAAATAATTTATTATCCAATTCTTTTAATTTTAATTCATTTATTTTTAATCTATTTTCCATAGATAGTGATTCAAGTTTATTTGAAAGGTTGTTTAAATAATTACTTTTTTTATTTATAATTTCCTTTGTATTAGAAATTATATTTTTTTTCAAAGTTTTAATTTTATCTAATAACTTTTCGTTAGATGGTGCTACTAATTCTGCAGCTGCTGAAGGTGTAGGGGCACGTAAATCTGCAACAAAATCTGCAATTGTATAGTCAGTTTCATGTCCAACTGCTGAAATTATAGGTATTTCTGAATTATATATCGCATAAGCTACATCTTCATGATTAAAAGAGTTTAGATCCTCAAATGAACCTCCACCACGAGCCAAAATCAAGACATCACATTTTTCATTTTCAGCATCTTTTATTGAAGTGCATATTGATTTAACTGCATTTTCTCCTTGAACCAAAGTAGGAAATACAATCATTTCTCCTAATGAATACCTTCTAGTAAGTATGTTTATTATATCTTGTAAAGCAGCTCCGGATGCTGCTGTTGCTACTCCTATTTTCTTAGGACAAAAAGGAAGAGGTTTTTTTCTATCTTCATCAAAAACGCCCTCCTCAGAAAGCTTTTTTTTCAACTGTTCAAAAGCCAGAAATAAAGCCCCTGTACCATCTATAACAATATCGGTTGCATATACTTGATACAAGCCATCTTTTTCATAAACAGAAACCGAACCATATAAAAAAATATTCATTCCATTTTCAGGTTTAAACTTCAAAAGTGAGGCATGATTATTAAACATCACTACTTTTATAGACGACTCATTATCTTTAAGTGTAAAATAAAAGTGTCCCGATTTATAATGATGTGTAAAATTTGATATTTCACCTTTTATAACTAGTTTGTGAAAATTTGCATCTTCTTTAAACTTAAATGAAATATATCTATTTAACTGCGAAACTGTTAATACGTTATTCATAATTTTTTCCATCCATTAAAAAAGCATAAATAGCTATCCCTGCTGCATTATCACAAGAAAATTCCGGTTCAGCAAAAAAAGTATTTTTATATTTTTCTGTTATTTTATTTTTTATAATAACATTTGACATAACGCCACCAGAATATATAATAGGTATTTCTCTATGATTTTCTATAACTCTATTTGTTATTTCAGAAATAACAGAATAAATATAATCTAAACAGTACTTTGCAACATCATACTTACTTTCATTATCTTCAATCATTTTCATACATTTATTTTCCAGTCCAGAAATAGAACAGTCCAAACCTCTCATAAAAGGCTTTATTTTATAATCTTTTTCACTTTTTAAAGCTAGTTTCTCTAATTCTTTTCCACAAGGAAACTTTAAGCCTAATTTAGTGCCTATTCTATCAATAGCTTGACCTGCTTTTAAGTCTAAAGATGCAGAAATAGGGGTTATTTTTATAATTTCTTCTTTTGAAGGTTCACACAAAAGACAATCAGTTGTTCCACCACTTACATGAAAAGCTACAAATTTTTCATCAATAATATCTAGTTTTTTTGCAGAATACAAGGCAGCCAACACGTGACCTTTTTGATGTGAAGATTTATAAATTTCAACATCATTTAACAGTGACAAAGCAGTGGCAAATGATTCACCACATAAAAAACATGGCATATATGAATTTTCTCTATCTGTAGGTTTTACAGAAACTCCGACTTTCACAACATCTTTAAGCGTTACATTATTTTCTTTTATTAACTTCTCTATAACTAAAGGCAATTGTTTTACATGATGAAAAACCGCATCACTTTGTCTTATCCCAATTTCCCCTTCTTTTACAGGTAAAAGCATTTTTGATTGTACTACTTGTTGTTTTAAACTATCATAAACAGCTACCGAAGTTGTATAATTACTTGTATCTATTCCAAAATAATAAGGCATGGTTAAACTATACCTGTTCTCTTGAATACGTTCCTAAAAGACCGTTAACAAAAGCTACGTCTTCAGATTGTGAATATGTTTTTGCAAGTTGAACGGCTTCGTTAATAGCAACGTTTGTAGGTGTAAGTTCATCAAATAAAATTTCATAAAATGCAATCTTTAAAATAGCAAGATTGATTTTTGAAATTCTGTTTATATTACGTTTAGGGCTAAACTTAATAATTAATTCATCAAGTTTTTCTGCATTATTTACCACACCTTCTACTATTTCCTTAACCTTATCATTTACAGTTATTTCTTCAATTTCATTTGCTATTTCGTATAATTCTTCTATAGTATCATCTCTAAGCAAACTTTCAAATATAATTTTAAATGCACAATCACGTACTTCTCTTCTATTCATAATAATCCTCCAAAATAAATATTATTTATTTTCTTTTTCCTTTTCCCTGTTTATAAAACTTATCCCTGCAATTATAACATTTACTTTAGATACAGTTATTCCTGTCATAGATTGAACTTCTTCTTTAATAGATTTTTGAACTTTTTCCGCAACTGATACAACTCTTGAACCATATTTTACAATTAATCCAATACTTATCTCAACAACGTCACCATGTAATTTTATTTTAACTGGATTTTGCTTAATAATTTTATTTTTAAATAAACCCTTATCTAAAGAAATAATAGCTTGTACACCATCAGTTTCGTATGCTGTAACTCTAGATATAGTTTTTATTACATCTTCTGATATTTTTAAATCTCCGATTTTTTCTTTATCCATAATAACCTCCTACAATTATAAAACAATTAAATATATTATAACATTTTTTTTTCATTTATACAACTAAATTTTTTTGTTTTCTATTTTATAACATTAAATTTATTGCTATTCATCTGGTTTTACCGAAGGTCCAGGGCGACCGAAAAGCCCGGTTGACTACGCAGAGGCAAAACTCCTACAAAATTGTAATCTTTACCTTTAGCGGCTTAAAAGTAACTTAATTTTTTTCGCCATTGTCACCTGTTTTTCAAGATTTAAGTTGACAATCAAAAAATATTATATTATAATTAAATTGAGATAAAAAATAAATTATTTTTACTGGAGGAATTTTTATGTCTACTGCAACAAAAAATAAAATACAAACTAAGGAAATAGCTTTTGTTGGCTTATTTGCCGCAATAATTGCTATATGTGCACAAATTCAATTTCCAATATTTCAAGTTCCTATTACATTACAAACTTTTGCAATAGCTTTGGCTGGATACTTTTTATCTGCAAAATACAGTACATTTTCAATCATTGTTTATATATTACTAGGGTCCATAGGATTACCTGTATTTGCAGGATTTAAAGGTGGATTAAATGTTCTAGTTGGATATACTGGAGGATTTTTGTTAGGGTTTATTTTTATGGCTTTCTTATGTGGATTAAGTAATAAATTTGATAATATGTTCATATCAATACTTCTTGGAATTGCTGGACTTATTATAGTTCACCTTTTAGGTATAATTTATTTTTCTTTTGTACTTAAAAAAGATTTTTATTCTTCTTTTGTACTAGCTTCATTTCCTTTCTTAATTAAAGACGTTGTATCTATTGTTCTTGCATATTTTATTGCTACAAATGTAAAAAAAAGAGTAACGTTTTTTAACTAAAATTTTATCCATGTAACTAAGTAGATTAGTTACATGGATATTTTTAATTGGTTTTATATCTATTAATTTTTAATTCTATATCATTTTCTATATCAACATTAATAAAATCTATAATATTTCCTGTTAACTTAGAATATATAAGCACATTCATCCCGTTTTCTTTACATACATATATTTTTCTTTTATTGTTTTTTTCAAAATAAAATTCACTTATAGCATCACTTGAATTCAAAATGTTTTCCTGGCTAACAACATTAAACTTAGTATTTTTGAAATAGTAAGTATCTTTTACATAAGAACCAAACTTTTTTCTTTTATATGATTGTTCATAGTCACAAATATATGTAAATCCCTTATCCATTTTGCTTTTTGATAAGTTTCCTATATCTGAATTTTTAAAAAAAGTAACTTTATCTAAATTTTCAAATGCTTTTCCCTTTATGGATATCATTATAATTATTTCATTTTTAAAATTATCATAAGCTTTAAAATATTCATTTAAATTCTTAGCGTTATAAATAGGTGAATAAATATTTTTTTCAAATTGATTTATAGTTATATCTTTTAAAACTTCTATTTTTTTTGATGATAGTAAAGCATTATTTAACCATGTGCTTGATTCAAATATCTCTTTTTGTAAAATAGAATAAACTTTATCATAATCTATTTTTTTATATAAAAGACTTGGATTTTTAATTAATTCACTTGAAGAGCCTACCCATCTATCTAATAAATTTAATTTAGTTAATAAAGAATTTATTCTAGAAACTGCCCATTTATTTTGAATTAAAATAAAATCTTTTTTGAAGATTATAGAAAAGCAAACACAATGATATGAATCTGTCAATACAATTTCACTATTTTTTATGTTATATAACCATTCTTCAATTTGAAGATTTTCACAATAAGGCATATCAAAATCTTTTTTCTTTTTTTCATACTTTTTAGGATTACCGCTTGCCATATTTACTCTTGGTAAATCCAATTTTTTCGCAGTAAAAATATATGCTTCATTAATATCCTTTTTAGGTGTCAATGAATAAATCGCAATATACTTTCCTTTTGGTTTATTTAAAGCTTTTTCCGCTATCTTTTCATACTCATTAGAATTCAAAAGAAATACAGGATCTAAAACATGCTTGGATGAAACATCAAAATAATTATCACATATTTTTACTCCATCTATTTCTCTAACAGAAACACTATCAAATCTTTTTAAAAGTGATGAGATTTTCGGATATTTTTCTTCATAGTTCGGAAATATAGTTGGTTTATCAAACCCAAATGAAGATGCATATGAAACTTTCTTTTTGTTGTCTTTTATAAAATCTAAATAAAAATTTTCTTTTCTTCCTGGAAACAGTGTGTAATTCCAAACTTGATCAGAACCTAATAGGAAAGTTTCAGCTAGATTATTATATTCATAATAATCTTTTAATGATTTTTTTTCACTTAAAATCACATTTTCTCTGCAAAATCTTTCGGCATGTGTTTCTTCAATTATTTCATCTTTTTTAGGAGAATTAATCATAATTACTGAATACCCCATATTTTCAACTGCCTTGTATAATGCATAATATGTTATCAACCCTCCATAATTTAAACCTACTGTTGCTCCACAAATTGCAACATCATATTTTTTAGTTAAATTCTTTTCTACTGCATCATTAAATTTCATATATTGAACCATCTTAAAAAAACGGTCCCTATTTATGTTTTCAGGCAAAACATAATTTTTTCTATTTCCTGCAAACGCCTCTTTTGTATTTATTTCCTTAAGTAGTTCGAAATTATCTTTAAATAAAGAAAATAGATCTTCAGACCTTTTGTTATTTAATAACAATAATGATAATCCTTTATCATTATCAATCAAATCCTTATAATGAATTTTTGCTCCCCAAAAATCGCCTATACTAAAGTCACCTTGTCTAGGTATAATAGAGAATTTACATAAATAGCATGATTTTCTTAAACCTAAATTCTTAAAATGCTTATAATAATAATTTTCAGATGATCCTTCTATTACTTCTTTATTATTTGTATAAACTATTTGCATGTAATTTTTTTTAAACCCATGGTTTCCTTTGTGTCTAAAGTCAATAGTTTTAATTTTAGACAGATCAAAATTCTCCATCAAGTATTTTTCCCAATTCAAAGGAGAGGGAACGCCATGACATATTATATCTACTGTATATAAATTATCATATTTCTTCTGTAGATATGAATTTAATCCAGCAACTTGACATGGACAACCTGAAAACAAGACTTTTTCTCCATTTAAAAGTAATTCCTTTATTTTTTTATAAATAACATGTGCTTCACTTTGAACATACTTAGATTTTTTTATTTTTGAAAGTTCATTTTTGTCATTGGTTATTATATGTGAAACTTTAAAATTTTCATTAAATGCAGCACCACATACATATCCATTTTGCGACAATACATAATCAGCTAAAACAGCAAATACACCTCCAGATGTACTATCTTTTCTTATTTTATCCATCGCCTTAACTGCAAAAGTCAATGGTTTTTTATTATTTTCATGCTTTGTGTTTATTGCAGGACAAATATTATAACAAATAGAACAATTCGTACATTTTTCTTTATTTATTTTTGGTTCAAGAAACCCTTCTCTGCTATAATTCATTTCTATAGCTTTATGTGGACATATACTATAACAAGCACCGCATCCAGTGCAAAATTCACTAGACACATCTTGTATTGTCTTGTTTTTTCTCTCCATAATAATCATCCTTTTTATAAATTTATTTATTGAACTATATGCCTATAGGTTTAGAAATAATTTCGTTATAAATTTCAATCACATTATTAACTTCTCCATCAGCAATAATTTCACCATTATCTAGTATTATTGCTCTATTACAAATATCTCTAATATGACTTGTTGAGTGAGACACAAAAATAACAGTAGTACCATTTTTCATCATTGACATAATTTTATTTTTTGATTTTTTTCTAAACCTGCTATCACCAACAGAAAGCACTTCATCTAAAACTAGTATATCTGGATTCACTGCTGTTGCTACTGAAAAGCCTAATTTACTTTTCATACCAGTCGAGTAATTTTTTATTGGTACATCTATAAATTTTTCCAATTCAGAAAATTCAACTATTTCATTGTATTTTTTTTCTATAAATTTTTTAGAATAGCCTAACAATGCTCCATACAGAAAAATATTTTCCCTACCTGTATATTGTGGCTCAAATCCTGCACCCAATTCTAATAATGGAGCAATAGTTCCATTTGTTAAAACATAGCCATTTGTCGGACTATAAACTCCTGCTATTAATTTAAGTAATGTACTTTTACCTGCACCATTAATACCTAACACTCCTAATCTTTCGCCTTTATATAGTTCAAAAGAAACGTTTTTTAAAGCTAAAAATGTAGTGTACTTGGATTCTTTTCTAATTTTTTTAATAAAATAGTCTTTTAAGTTATCTATTTTTATTTCAGAAATCTTATACTTCATCTCTAAACTATCCACTTTAATTATTGGTTTTCTCATAAATCCACCTTTACTTATGTAGTACTATATATAAAAAATAATATTTCTTTCATGCTTTTTAAATAAAATTACCCCTATTATTATAACTGTAATGCTAATAAATCCTGAATATATCATTTCATTTATATTAAACATTTCTCCAAAAACACAACTTCTAAAAGAATTTATAATGCAAAATATTGGATTGTATTTTAATATAAATGCTTTTGAAGTTGATAAAATTTTTTCAGGATAATAAAAAATAGCACACATATATGATAAAATCATAGTAATAATATTCCATAGATATTCTGTATCTTTAAAATATGCACCTATAATAGATAAAATCAAACCGATTCCTAAGGATGTTAAAAATAGTATTGTCAATGGTACAAATGATAAAATAACATATTTTGTGGGATATACCCCCATCACTAAACATACAACAATAAACATTAATAATGATAATAAGAAAACAACAAAATTAAAACCTAAAGAAGATAAGGGATATAGATACTTTTTAACACGTACTTTTTTCATAATTGTTGCATTACTTCTCAAAGATTTTGTACATTCCTTAGTTGTCTTAGAAAACAAATCATACAATAAACGTCCACTGTAGATATGAACGGGAAATGTTTTTATTCCTCTTCCTAATAATTCTTTAAAAATAAATGATAACACAAACATCATTAATAAAGGCTCCAACAAAGACCATAAAACACCTAGGTAGGAATTTCTATATTTTAATTTCAAACTCTTTTTAACCAATTCTTTTAAAACAAAACACTGTTTATTTATTTTTTTATTTAAATTCTCTTTATCTTCATACAAACTATTGTTTTCTATTTTTTTATCATTATTACAAGTATCATAATTTGTTGCTTCATAATTATGTTCTAATTTTATATTACTCCATTCTATATTTTCTGCTCTGATAAATATAAACGGTGCTACCCTAATGTATTTTCCTTCTGCTTCAAAAGTATGAGTAATTCTTATTTTGCTATCATTCACCACTTCGTAATCTTTAGCTCTTATATTTATTGATTTTATGCATTTTCTGTTTTTCCAGTTTATGTTATCATCAAACATTCGTATGCAAAATATAATATCATTACTATCTAATTCGGAAATATTTTTGATATAAATCTCGAAAGATAGGGTGTATATTTTATTTTTTTTTGATATTTCAATTGGATAACTCCATAATTGTGGTCTTTTTTCATTTTCATCTTCTTGATTCCATTTTATAGATAATGATGTTTCTAAATCATTTGTTTTCAAAAAGAATCTTGAATCAAAATTTTCCCACATAGCAAATTCATAAGAAAAGTCAGAATTCGGAACTAAATTTATTTTATTAAATTCATTTTCCATCTTATTATTAATATCATTTATAATAATCTTGTTAAATTCATCCTTATTATTTATAAATGATATTATTTTATCATTAGTATATTTATTAAAAATATACTTTTCTATTATTTTTTTATATTTATCAATTTTATTTTCATTAAATTTCATAAAATCAATAATTAATTTTGAACTAGGCAACTTTTCTTTTATAAATTTTATAAAAAAATCAAATTTTTCACACCATAAATCAAAATATTTTTTTTTGTTTTTATAAAATGATAAATCTTTTTTTCTTTCAAATTTCTTTATAAAATTACTACTATTTATTATATTTTTATTATTTGTAATATACGAATTGCTTATTTGTGTTACTCCATAAAATAAGTCCGCAAATAAATCTAAAACAATAATATCTGGACATGTTTGATTAAGAGTATCTACTATTGGTTTACCAAACTCATTATATATAAAATCATAATTATTCTCATTTTTTTTAAGCTCACCTAGATTGTAATAAATTGGAGAACTCATGATTGAAATTATTGAACTTTGATAATAAAACGATTGAAATTCAATATAATTAAAATCATCTGTATATAATTTTATTTTTTCTTTTAAAAATATATCACCTATAATTGATATTGTGTACATTATTCAATTTACTCCTTGACTAGTTTTTAACTTAAATAAAATATTTTTAATTTTATAACAAATCAACCTCTTTAATCCGTTAAAAGCATAATAAGAAAAATAAAACATTATTACAGGTTTTTTTATATTTATATATTTTAATGAATTATAATGCATGATTGCAGATTTCAATTTATTAGCGGTTTTAGAATTTTTTCTTTTTCTATATAATAATAAAGATTCATCTATATTTATAGCATAATTACCATCTTTGAGAATTTTCATCCATGTTATATAATCTTCATGATAAGTGCTTTTTTCCATTCCATATTTAATTATAATCTCTCTTTTAATTATTACTGATGAACATGCTATTAAATTGTGAAATAACATATCATTATATTTTATTTTATTTTTCCCTTTTATCACACAACCTGTTTTTTCACCATTTTCCATAATATACTCAAAAGCTGTAGCACATATTATTGCTTTTTCATCTTTTTCTAATTCACTTATTTGTTTTTTCAACTTGTTTTCAGCCCAAATATCATCACTATCTAAAAATGCAATATATTTCCCTTCTGAATGATTAATTGCAATATTACGGCATTCAGAAACACCTTTATTTTCATTATTTCTTATTATTTTAAATTTACACTTTGTTAGATTTTTGTCTATAATTTGATAAACTCTAGTCAATGAATTATCTTTTGAAAAATCATCAACAATTATAATTTCACAAAAAATTTTTTGATTAATTACAGATAAAACTGCATCTTCAATATATTTTTCCGAATTATACATAGGTATAATTACTGATACTAAAGGTTTAAAATTGCACACCATCATCATCCTTAAAATTAAAATATTTATTTTTTGTTATCTGTTTCATTTAATTTATAATCAGATGCCTTATATGCATGTTCTACTTGAATCTTGTACCACTCTATTTCACAAAGTTCAAACAAAAAAGGAGCTACTCTTAAGTATTTACCAAAAGCTTTAAATGTATATTCACATTTACTCCAATCACCTTTTTTAACATTAAAAAAACTTGATTTTAAATCTTTAGAAAAAATCGCCTTTCCGTTTTTCCAGTCTTTTTTATTTTCAAATGTCCTAATACAAAAAATAGTATCATTATTAGGATTCCATTTTAAATCCTTTATTTTTACATAAAAAGAAAGTGTGTAAATTCTATCTTCTTCACATCCTTTAGCTATTTCAATAGGAGCGGACCATAACTGTGGTCTTTCTAACTTTTCAGTATATTTTTTTGGATTTATGTAAACTGAAAAACCGTCATCCATTTTTCTTAAACAAAATCTTCTATCCCAATTTTCCCACATTTTGAATTCATAAATAAAACTTGAATTATGAATAAGATTAAAATTATTCTCATAATATTTTACTATAAATCTTTTTTCATACTTTTCTTTTATTTTTAAGATTTTAGTATAAAAATCTTTATAATAATTTATATGAAAATGAACTAAGCCTTTTCCTATTCCAAAAGGATAATCTGGATCTAAATAATATTTATTTTCAAAATCAATAAATTCAAGCCCATACTTCTCAATAGCATATTTATCCATTTTACTCCAATATCTATTTACTTTCCTTACATTTATACTTGTGTTGAAAATCTCTACTTTACCAGTATTTTTATTTAGCATTCTTTTAACTGCTTTTACACCATTAATAATTATTATTGTATTTTTTAAATTTTTATTTACAAAATCCATAAATTCATCAAACGAATTTTTCCAAATTTCAAAAAACTTATTACTTCTTTTATTGATATTAAATTCTTTTTTTAATTTAATATCACGCATAACCTTTGAATCTTTAAATCTATATACTTTATTTGTCATAAATGAAGTTTCCGTTTCCATGATACCATAAATAACATCGGCATAAAAATCTAATATCAGTAAATTGGGTTGTGTTGATGCAAGTGTTTCTAAACATGGTTTTAATAATTCATTATGTAAATGATCAAAATTTAAACTTGATAAAGTATTTTCATTTAATTTATTCACTTCATATGGAATGGATTTTGACATAATCGATACAATTGACATTTGATGATAATAAGATTGTAAATTAAAAATATCCTTATAGTTTTTTATAAATTTTGAATTAAAAACATCTCTAGATGCACAACATCCTATTATAGATATAGTATATTTCATATAATCCCCCTAATTGAAAATTTAGAATACAATGATTAGATTATATAACCTTCAATTTTTTATAATCTTCATTAGCTGCAACTTTGTATTCAGAAACGCTTTTAGATGCTTCTAATTGTATTCTACTATACTCTATTCCATCTACCGAAATAAAAGGAAACGGTGCAACTTTTATATATTTTCCTCTTGGACAAAATGAATATATATATCTATAATCTATTCCCTCCTTTATTTCGTGTCCTTCTAAACTAAGATCTATCGATGATATACATTCGCTATTTTTGCGTTCATACATGTTATTAAATGTTCTTATGCAGAATATTCGTTTTTCTTTTTCTAATTTTGATAAATCATTTATTTTAACATAAAAAGAAAGAGTATACCATTTTGATGCTAGTGGTTCTATTTCAACTGCATTGGACCAAATTTGTGGCTTACTTTTATCAGAAACACTTGTATCTATAGTCACTGCGTTGTAATTATCATAATTTATAATTTTAAATCTGCTATCCCAAAATGTCCAAAAATAATTTTTTTGTAAAAAAGTTGAATTTTTAATACAATTACTATGATTTTCTCTATTGATTTTAGGTTTATAAGTAGCAAGGTCATTAAGAATTATTTTTTGTAAACCTAAATTAAAATCTAAAAAATATTCTTTTTTAAACTTTACTATTGATGTACCTATTCCATTTGTATAATTAGGATCTAAACTATACTTCTTTTGATAATTTAAATAATAAAGATTATATTTTTTCACAGCATACAAATCAAGCTTTTCCCATATTTCATTTATCTTTTCTATATTTAAATGCTCTTGAACAGTGTATATTTCTCCATCAACAGCTTCAACCACATTATTACCTTTAATTCCATTTATAATTACACGTGTATTTGGTAAATTTGATTTAATAAAAAATATAAATTTATCAAATGATTTTTTCCATTTTTTTAAAAATAGTTGTTCGTTATTTCTATAATTGTAGGTTTCTCCAAAATTATAACTTTTAAAAGGTTCGTGTTTTTGAAATTTATCTATTCTATTTAATAAAAAAGATTTATCTAATTTAATAATTCCATATCTAGCATCCCCATAAAAGTCCATAATTATATAGTCTGGCTTTATATTTATTAATGTATCTAGAGTTGGTTTAAATAATTCCGTCATTAGAAACTTACAATTCAAATTTAACTTAGTTACTTTTTCAATAATATCTACATTGTATAAAATCGGCTTTTCCATAATTGAAATTATAGATGACATTCCTGTATATGAACTTATATTGTAATAATCACCAAAAGACTTTAATTCAAGAGCGTTTTTTGTTGCATAGCTACCTAGTATAGAAATATTAATCATAAATAACCTCCCTAATTAACGTAAAAACTTTTTACTTTTTATTGCTTTATAAATTCTTTCACTATTGTTATTGTCTATAAAAGGAATTAGCTCCTTTCTCATTTTAGCATATTTTTCTTCTTCTGTGAAATCATTTTTTATATACTTTTCAATCAAAAAAATTAACTCATCAGAATTTTTAGCAGTTTCTCCAAAAGCCTCTTTCTCAATATTTATATAACTACCTTGCACTTTATTATATAATTCTAAATCAAATAAATAAAATAAAACAGGTTTACTTTGATAAAAAACATCCCAACACGCTGATGAATAGTCGGTTATCATCATATTACAACTCATTAATAACTTATTCATTGGTTCACTACCAAAATTGATTATTCTAATACTATCACTATTTACATTGAATGCACTTATATATTCTCTAAATTTTGGATGAATATAAAAATTTAAAGTTACATCATAAGTTTCTAAAATTTCAATTAATTTATAATTATTAAGTACTGACATATAATACTTATAATAATCACTTTGCTTAAATTCCCTTTCCGTAACTTCTTCAAGCCATGTTCTCCAAGTAGGCATAAAAAATATTTGCTTTTCATGTTTTTTTGATGTATCTTTTAAAACGTCCCATCTTGCCAAGCCTGAAACAGTTATTTCTCTTAAATCATAACCAAAATATTCATTTACAATATCTCTTTCCACTTTTGAAGATGTTATAAATAATCTACATGAATTTGTACTCTGTTTTTTTAAGCCTTGGTGACATTGCTTAAAATATATTACACCATGTTGTAAAAAAACATTTCTATTTTTATTTATCATATTTCGATAAATTGTATTTGGAGAATGCCAAGCATATGAATGTGCTTTTGTATCAGAAGAAATTAATATTTTTGATGCCTTTAAATAAATCATATGTCTTAATGAAAGAAAGTTGATTATTTTATTTTTACCATAATCCTTTACATATTGATAATCCGTACATTTTTTATCTATAACATAGAAAATTCTTTTTCTTTCTTCTCGTGGCAATTTTTCCATACAATATTTAAAAAAATAATAACTATTATCTTGTGCCATTAAACAATATTTTTCATAAACTAGCCATATATTTTTTTTTATCCAATAAGGTCTTAAAGCATAATAAATTAATAAAGCTAGATATTCTTTTAATATAAATAAAATGTTGTCTTGTTTAGTAATCTGCCTATATGTTATAGCGAAATTATGGGATTTTGTTTCGTAAGGGAATGCTACATATGAATTTTTAAATTTATATTGCATTTTTTTAAAGTACATTCTTTTCTGAATAGCACCACTATAATTGCGTAAATGTATTTCATAGTTTGAATTATTTTTTGACAAAACACATTTTATATCCCAGTAAAATTGTGTAAACTTAACTTTTTCAAAATCTAATCTTGCTATAATATTGAACAAATCTCCTTTTTTCTTTACTGTAAAATCAAAATTTTCTTCTTTAAGTATTAAAGGATTCCTTAACTTTGCATAAATACGCTTGACTTCATATCCGTAATTGGGCAATTCAAATTTTATATACATAAAATTTTTTATCATAAATAAATTAACTACTTTTGCATCTAATTGTTCACTTAACATTTCATTTTGTTTTAAAATTACTAACTTTAAAAAGGTCTTATCCAATGACATATATGGCAATAATACAATTGTTTCTTTATTTTTTTCACCAATAACTCCAGCATTCATATATCTATTCGTTCTGTCATAAATATCTTCCTTAAAATTAATTTTATCACAAATTTTAAATTGAAATAAAAGAGAACTGTTTTGATTAACACTAGAAACAAAAAATCTTAATCTTACCTTTTTATTATTATATAATTTCTTTAATTTCTTTAATATTTCATTTTCTATAATTATTAAATTTTTCTTTGAATTATATAAAGCTTTACCTTTTTCCATAATTTTAGATTTTTCATTATATAAAAAATAATTTAAAATAGATTTTTCATTTATGTTTTCATTTAATTCCTTTAATTTTATTAATATTTTATTTGAAGAGATATTAATAAAATTAATATCTAAAATTTCATTAATAAAATAATTTTTTCTTCTTAATTCTTTAAACCATATTGTTTTATCAATTAGCTCAATTAATAAATTTTCGTTTTTGGTGTACCTAGGAAGTAAGTAAATTTCTTTTGCTTCATTATCATGTGAAATACATAATTCAAAATTAATAAATTCCTTATTTAAATTATCATTAATGCTTTTTATTCTTCTACAAAAACTATATATGAATTCATTATTTTTAACTTTTGCTTTTAAATACATGTCAAAAATAATAAGATCAATGTTTTCTGAGTAAAGGGATTTAAGCTCATCATAGTGAGATATAAGTATTTTTTTTTCAATAAAATTATTTTGATTAATAGGTATACTTATACCTATTTGTGCATCATCATTCCAAAAAATTATTTCTAAATTACTTAAATTTTCTTTCCCTTTATAGTATTTTGATTTTTTTATATTATTAAAATTAACATCTGACCAATCAAGTATTAATTTTTTATCCAAAGTATATATTGAAGATAATTCAAATTTTTTCTTTTTTTTAAAATTTAATTCTGTGATAATCATACTCGAAACTCACACTTTCTCATAACTTGATTTTTTATTCAAAATCCCCGAAAATTCTTTATGTAAAATTTCTTTTTTTTCCTCATAATTTTTAGTTTCAGGAACATCATTTATACATAAAAGAGGATATTTTTGAGTTTGAATATCTTTACAAACGTTATATATGTTTTTATTTTTAACATGATAACATAAACCTATATTACATCTGCGAGGTGAAAATTCTCCTTTTGCTAGTTGCCAATATTTAAAAAGCCACTGATTAACATTTGTTTTAGATCTGAACTTATCCATACATGTCATATCTAATTTTTTATATTCTAAATCCCAAAGTTCTTCAAAATTTTTTTTCAAAAATGAACTAGGTAAGTGTTGATAATAAAAACCCGGAAACCAATTCCAAGGCATAAATACCATAGTTCTGTATATTTTTCTAATACTATATCTTAATTTAAACCACTTTTTTTTATTCAATTTAAATTGTTTTTTCTTGTTAAAATGTGAGTTGATTATTTCCATATTGTTTGCATTATAAAAACCAGCACTGTCTTTATTAAAATAAATAGCATCTAATGAAAATAAATCACAAGGCAATTCCTTAACAAAAAAATCTTTTTCCTTAACTTTATTTACAATATACATGTCGTCATTAAAATACACAAATTTATCTGAAAGTCCATCTATTCTATGTAAATTAAGTTCAATAGTATGTGAATTAAAAGTAGGCAAATATTTTTTAGGAATATAGTCTTTGTGATTTACTATGCAAATTTTTGGATGACTTGTGTTTAACCATTCAGGAACATGCCCCCATGTTACAAAAAAAACTTTCCTTACCCATGGTGCAAAATTTTCAACACCTCTAAACCAATAGCGTAAAAGATTCCAGTCTCTATATCTTACCTCATCTTTATTTTTTTCATTATCTTTTCTATACTTATTTTTTTCTTCAAGCCATTCAATATCATTTCCATCTACCCAAGCAATAACGAAATCTATATCACTTGTTTTTTCACTATGCATTTATTTTTTCACCTGCAAATCTATTTTTAAGCACTGGAATAGCATCTTTAGTTTTATTATTTTCCACATTTCCATATTTATTTATAATAGCATAGAAGTTTCTTTCACAATTTTTATTATCATTAAAATCAAAAAAGTTTTTTATTCTATCCTCATATACAAATTTCCAACTTTCATCTTCATTCCATTTTACAATCTCAGAAAATAAGCTACCCAAGTTCACGCACACTGGACCAAACCCATCTTTTTTATAGTTATAATATCCTTTTGGCAAATGTTTTTCTCTAAATTCTAAGTAATCTGGCTGATAGTATAATACGCTTTTTTTCATATATGCAAAGTCAAACGCAATACTACCATAATCTGTTATAAGTAGTTCTGAACTTAAAATAATATCTTCAATTTCTTCATTATCAAATTTAATATGATTAACTATTTTTTCATCTATATCAAAATAGCTATTGAATTTATTCATTTCTCTATGTTGACAAAAAACTAATTTTAAATTATTTTCTTTAACATAATTTATAAAGCAATCGTTGTTAAGCAGTTCATTCCACATAATAAAATAATTTGTTTTTTTAAACTCTATTTCAGAAAAGTTACCTTTTGCAATCCATTCTCTCCATGTTGGTAAAATAGCAACTATTCTTTCTTTAGTCTCTAATGGAATTAATTTATCATATCTACATAAACCTGTTTTTACTATAGCATCTTTTTCATAACCAAAATTTTCACATACAAAATTATATTCTCTTTCAGCAGAACAAACAAAAAGACCTATTTTGGCATTATCATAATGTAAAAAAGGTAAATCATCTTTGATTATTCCATGTTGTAAAAAAACTCTATTATTCTTTAATAGTCCTAATATTTCTAAAATATAACATACTGCAGCATTAGGCTTTCCACCTTTTTGAGAACTTATATTTACATGAGCTGATAAATATAATACCCAATGTTTTAAAGAACCGTATCTAACTGTATCCCCTAATTTTGAAACTTTTTCATAATCCGGAGATTTATAATTAATTGCATAAACCGAATCTACTTCTGGACGATTTATACATAAATATTCAAAAAGATAAAATGCGTTGTCTCTTGCATACATATCATACTCACAAAGAAGCCATAAATCTTTCCTAAATATTTTATAAAAGAAAGAAAAAGGTAATGCAATAATAAGCAGAAAAATGTTTAAAATGTCAATTATTCTAATTGATTTAATTTTATCCCATAATTTTTTTTTCATATTTCATAACCTTTCACAAAAAGAAAAAATATATTTATTCTTATTTTACAAAGCTTTACGTATATTTTACTTTCTTTACACTAAACATATAATTGAGTATACTCTATTTATATTAAAATGTCAATGCATGTATTATTATAATTTCCCATGTATTTTTTTAATTTTTTTAGTAACTTTAAACATGTATAAAAAGCTTTAAATACTTAATTTATTACAATTATTTTATTTTATTAACAAAAAAAAGACCAACATATAGCAAACCGCTTACATTGGTCTTTTACGATATTTTTACATAATAAATTATTTTTTTACTTTTAAATGATTTTATTGTATAAAATTATCATACATATTTATTTTTTCAGTTTGATTTTCTGTTATTATTTCTTTATAATCAAAACTAATATTTGTGAATGTGTTGTTATTTACTTCTACATATTCACAACTATCAGTTCTAATAGGAAAAGATTTTATATTATCCATGTTATTGTTTGAAATTTGAACGTTTTCACATGCTCTTGCAACAATTGCATTTTCAATTATGTTTGTCATTGTGTTGTTATCTATTTTTATACTTGTATGGTTACTATCTTCTACGTTAAAAAAACCTTCTGATGGTATGTTTGATGTAAAAAATCTATTCATGTTTGTTACGGTGTTATCATATATGTTTACATTTTTGCTGATGCATTTCCATAATAAAACAAACTGTCCTTCTGGTCCTTCGGATATATTGTTGTATATGTTTACATTTTCCCAGTAATCTAAGCTTATCGCTGTATTTGAAGGATTTATAAATTTACAATTGAATATGTTAATGTTTGTATGTGTTGTTTTATTTATAGAATATTGGTTTGAATGTGAGCCTATAGCAGTTTTAAAGTAACTGTATATTCCTTCGCCTTTTTCAAATATACAATTTGAAATGCTTATAGTATCACATGCTGTTCCATCGTAACCTGCAAGTTCTGTATTTCCTGAAGGAGATAGTGTTGGAAATGATGAATAGTTACTTCCGTCTATTTGAATATATTCTACATACTCTCTACTATTATCTCCATCTATGCTACCTGTGAAATGTATATTATCTATTATTACATTTTGACAAGCACTTAGTTCTATATAATGCTCTCTGTTGCAATTATTTGCTTTTATATTTCTGATAGTTATATCTTTTCCATGAATAAAAGATGCAATATGACCATTTATTGTTCCGCCTTCAATAGTTATATTTCCTTCTCCGTCATAACCTTGTGTTGTTGATTCATATTCAAAATTTAAGAATAATAAAGATGATGTAGTTATAATACAGTTTTCTGATAAAATTATATGTGTATTACTTTTTACTCTTAATCTACCTAAATAATATTCTCCATCTTCAAATACTACATACATTTTTGATTCTAAAGTTCTTTCTTTTGCAAATATTTTATTTATATCTCTTTGAGACATTTGAGGATTAATATAATAAATTTCTTCGCCAATTTCTACTTGTGGTATATCAACTTTGTTTACGAATTTTTGTGTGGTTGTTGTTTGTGTAGTTGTGGTTATAGGTTTTTGAGTTGTTGTTTGTGTGATTGTGGTTGTAGGTTTTTGAGTTGTTGTTTGTGTAGTTGTGGTTGTAGGTTTTTGAGTTGTTGTTTGTGTAGTTGTGGTTGTAGTTTTTGGAGTTGTTGTTTGTGTGGTTGTGGTTGTAGGTTTTTGAGTTGTTGTTTGTGTGGTTGTGGTTGTAGGTTTTGGGTTTATTGTTTGTGTAGTTGTTGTTTGTGTAGTTGTGGTTGTAGGTTTTTGAGTTGTTGTTTGTGTGATTGTGGTTGTAGGTTTTGGGGTTGTTGATTTAATAATTTGACTTTGTGAATTTGATGTCAAACTAGTGCTGGTAGTTTCTTTAGAATTATTAAGAGTTGTATTGTTTTCTACATTAACTAGATCAAATGAACCATCTAATAATTTCTTCTTTGTTATTATTATATCTAATAAATCCACTTTATTATCATTGTTTATATCTGCGTTTAAGAATTCATCATTATTAAATTCAATTTCACCTAACATAAATTGTACTAATTTCACTAAATCAATTGCATTTACTTTATTATCAAAATTTACATCGCCCTTATAAACTTTATCTGGCTTTATTTGTTCAGCATTTAAAGTAGCTAAACTAAAAGAATTAAAAACCATTGTAACAATTGTACATAAATTAATAATGTAATTTTTTCTATTTTTTCTCATAAATACAACTCCTTATTATATAATCTTTAAATTTTGTAAATATTTTTAACAGACAAAATAAAAACTGATTAAAAATCCTTTTTGGGACTTCAATCAGTTTCGATTACAAAATAAATCAACTTACAAGCAAAGTTAATATAAATGTGCAACCGGCTGTCATATCAGTTTATGATTTAGACCCATGGCTTTGCGTCCTTATTTTTCAATAAGTTTGCCAAATATTTAATTGTTGTATTTATTGTAGCATATAATTTCCTTTTTGTCAATAGTATATATAAATTTTTAAACAAAATATTTTATTTTATACTATTTGACTACTTATAACTAAAACTAAGATTATTTTAAACATATAATCATAAATAAAAAGCTTAATTTTTGTTATTATTCAGTCATATTTAGGAAGAGATGTTTTACCGAAGGTCCAGGGCTTTCCAGTCGCCTCCGAAGAGTCGAAACTCTCACAAAATCGTAAACTTTACCTTTAATGGCTGAATAGTAATAAAACACACAACCTTCATAAATCATGTATTCACATCATTTATGAAGGTTTATATTACCTATTATCTATTTTTTCTGGATACATATCATGCATAGAAAGCCTATCAAATGCAACTTTTTCCCACATAGTTTCCTTCATACCATAATTACAATATGGATCAATAGAAATACCACCTCTAGGAGTGAATTTACCCCAAACTTCTATATATTTTGGTTGCATTAATTTTATTAAATCTTTCATAATAATATTTACACAATCTTCATGAAAGTCGCCATGATTTCTAAAACTAAAAAGATATAGTTTTAAAGACTTACTCTCTACCATTTTTACATTTGGTACATATGATATATATATTGAAGCAAAATCCGGTTGACCAGTTATAGGACATAAGCTAGTAAATTCAGGGCAATTGAATTTTACAAAATAATCATTTTCTTTGTGTTTATTTTCAAAAGTCTCTAGTATATCTGGGTTATAATCACTTGAATATTTAACCGAATTATTTCCCAATAAAGTTATATCATTAAGTTCATTTTTTTCTCTCATATAATTCACCTTTATAGTTATTATTCATCCACATTTATAAGGTACAGATATATCACAAAGGTCCAGAGCGACCGGAAAGCCCAGTCGACTCCGCAGAGTCGAAACTCCTACAAAATAGGATCCAGTATGTTATTTTCTTTAAATGCATTTTCTCTATCTATACAAGTCCCACATTTTCCACATGGCTTTTCATCACCAATATAGCAACTCCATGTAAGTTGATATGGAACTTTTAATTCAATACCTAGTTTTATAACATCAGCTTTATTCATTTTTACAAATGGAGCTTCTATTTTTAATTTTTTTCCACTACCCTCATATATTGCTTCATTCATTGCATTATTAAATTTTTCGCTACAATCTGGATATGCATTCCCAGCCGAATCGTCACTATGTGCACCATAATAAATTATATCACAGTTTTCTGAAAGTGCAAAACTAGCAGCAGAAGATAAAAACAAGCCATTTCTAAAAGGAACATATGTAGAAACTGGTTCACCATTTGTACTTTGTATTTGCTCACTATAGCTTTTTAAAGGAATTTCTTCATCTGAATGTTTCAATAAAGAACAGTTGCTAAATTTAAAAATTTCTTCTAAATTTAATGTATAATGTTCTATGTTATAGTATTTCGCTACTTCCATAGCCTTTTGCAGTTCTTTATTATGTTTTTGGCCATAAGTAATCGATAAAGCTATTACATTTTTTGTTGTATATTTACTAACTGCTAAAGCTAGGCATGTTGTACTATCTATTCCACCACTTAATAAAACCAATGCTTTCATTTGCTTTCACCTCAATAAATAATTATAATCACCTCAAAATTTGATTTTGAAGCATTATATCCGTTTTGAATTTTCCTCTAAAAGTTGTAGTAGTGGTTTTTGCTTTTAAATTTTTTATTCCTCTTGTTGTCATACAACTATGACAAGCTTCTATAAGAACTGCTACATCCTCAGATTCTGTAACTTTTTGCATTATTTCAGCTATGTCTGTACCTATTCTTTCTTGAAGTTGAAGTCTTTTTGCTACCATATCTGCAATTCTTGCAATTTTACTAAGCCCTAATACTTTTCCTTTTGGTACATATGCAATACTAACTTTCATATTATACATCAAAGCTAGGTGATGCTCACAATAACTGAAAACCTCTATATCCTTAACTATAACCAAATCACTATTTTCGGAAATATTTTCTATTTCAAATGATTTATTAAACATACTTGCAATTTCATCGTTCGAATAGTTCATACCTTCAAAAACTTCACCATACATTTTTGCCACTCTATCAGGAGTTTCTTTTAGACCTTCTCTTTCTGGGTCATCTCCCAAAGCTATCAAAATTCCTCTTATATGCTCTCTGATAGCATCAAAATCTATTGCCATATTTACACTCCTTTTTTATCTGGATGCCATATTATCTTATGTAATTGTAATTGAAAATTTACACCATTTATACAATTTTTCTTCATAAACTCTACTATTGTTTCAGGCTCTATCTTGCCAAAAACAGGGCTTAAATATATATTACATTTATTTACTAATTGGAATTTTTCTATAATAACTTTCACTTTCTCCAAATCTTCAATATTTGAAGCTACAAATTTGACTGTATCTAACTTTGTTAACTGTGTAAAATTATATAGAAACATATTTTTTTCCATTCCACTACCTGGAAGCTTATAATCAATAGTTATAGATGGACGTTTTTGAATATTTAAGATTGCTTTTAAATCAATACTACCATTTGTCTCTATTTCAACATTTAAAGACTCATCTGTTGCCAGTTTTTTCAACAACACCAGTATATCTTTTTGAATTAATGGTTCACCACCAGTTAATGTGACATTTGAAATATTTGTTGATTTTATATAACTATAAATTTCATCTTCATCCAAAATTTCAAAAGGAACATTTAAGTTATTCGCCCACATGGTATCACAGTAACTACATCTTAAATTACATCCACAAAACCTTATAAAGACAGCTAGTTGACCAGAACGAACGCTTTCTCCGTTTATACTTATAAACTTTTCTGCAATTTTAAACTCAGACATTTTAATCCTCCATGTAAGATGCACAATTTTCAGGGGTTTCATAAACAGTAACAGCCTTCATATTATAACCTAAACCCTGCATAGCTTCATAAAAATATCTTGCCATGTTTTCTGCCGTAGGTCTAAACTTCATGATTTTAACAGAAAAACCTTCTTCCATAAGTGCAAAAAACAATTCTTTTCTTATACTATTTTCTTCTATAATAAGAGTATGGTCAAGCTTTTCTGTTTGCTCTCTTAAGTCTTTTTTAAAGTCACTAAAATCAGCAATCATTCCCCTATGCTGTCCGTCTGTAAATAAAAATTCAGAGTGTATTTCTGCAATTACTTTCCATCTATGTCCATGTATGTTTCTACATTTTCCATTGTAGTTTGCCAAAAAGTGTGCACTATCAAAACTTGATTCCGTTTTTAATGTATACATAATCATCATCTCCCATTATTACACATAAAAAAATAGGCATATAAATGCCTATAAATTTAAAAATTTTTGTAAATTTAAGTTTAAGGCCCTAGTTTTTTTTATAGACAGGATGGTACAAACGAACTGTCTTTTGATTAATTATTAAAATAATTATATCATCAATATTTATATCTGTCAATTTGAAAACCAAATAAAATTTATATCATTCTTCCGAAAAATATCTAACTACTTTATTGAGTTTGTTTTCATCTATATCATAGTCATCACCAAGTGCCTCACAAATTTTCATGGCTGCTTCGTTACAATATTCTACATCCTCAATATCATCATAGCCTATATCATTATACCAAATAGTGTAGCAATGACTCCCCTCAACATTTTCAGGCTCTTCGTCAAATGTATATAATTCAATATATCTACATCCAACAAAAACAGAAAAAACATGGTCTTCAAAAAACTTTAACATAGCTATTATTTTTGCCTCAAAATCACTATCTTCAAATTCTTCAAATTCTTCACTTTTATCATCGACCTTACCAAAAGGATCTTCTATTTTAACAAAGAAAGTCAACATAAATACAAGTATAATTATCAAGGCAATTAAAACAAGAAATTTATAATCCATATCAAACCCTTTCTTGAAAATTACGGAGTTTGTTTTATCCAATCTATAGCAATAAGCATATATGAAAGTAAATAATCATATGCAGATGGAGCTAAATGTATTCCATCTCCAGAAGAAAATTCTGTTTTTAAGTTATTACTTTCATCTTTAAGATTTTTTGAAGCATTTACAAAATAAATTTGAGGGTTATTTTTTTCTATTACTAATTTTTTTATAATTTCATTATATTCATCTATTTTTTCATTTTTAGTAAATTCACTATCAATAGTAACAGGTGTAATTGAAGTCACTATAATTGAAGATGATGGTAAAGCAAGTAAAATCTCATCTATTAATTTTAAATAATTTTCTTTAAATTCTTCTTTTGTTGATATATTTACGTCATTTAAGCCCATAGATAAATAGATATATTTGGGCTTAATATATTTCAAAACTTCCAAAACATCCATTTCAATCCCTGTATATTTAAATTTAAAGTCATGAATATTTCTAGTACCTACTGAGCCTTCAGCTAAAACGTGTCCTTCATCTAACCTAGCATATACTCCAAATCCCTTTGCTATTGAGTCCCCTACTATAACTATACTTTTTTTGAAACTTTCATTTATTGAACTTAAGTTTTGTGTTGTAAATTCAGAATTGTCTTTATCAATATAAACTGCTGGCTCAGTAGTAGTAGCTGTTTCAAGCATCGAAATTATATTTTCATCGTTTTTTAATATTGAAACAGATGTATTTACAGTCGTCTCCTCAGTAACTTTAACGTCATTAGGTTTCGATTTATCTTTTGTACAACCTGAAAAAATGCTTATTAAAAAAGTAATTAAAATAAACAATGATATTTTTCTAAAATTATTGTTCAAATTTATTCCATCCATTCTTAAAATTATTAACTCAAACTAATACTATTTTAATACGAGATTTAAAAACTGTCAATAAGATTTTAAAAAAAGTTGAATATTTACTTTATATATGTTATACTATCCCATATATATTTTTTTTAAAATTAAAAATCATAGTTCGAAAGGATGTTAAAATGAAAAAAAATCTTTATCTTATAGATTATGAAAATACATCTATACACGCTTTATATGGAATAAGTAAACTCGAAGACACGTCAACTATTGCTATCTTTTATTCGTCTGAATCAATTATTAAAACGCTCAAAGATATTTTTGAAGTTTATAGTAAAAATATAACTTTTGAATATTACCATTTATCTAACAAGAAGAAAAATGCACTTGACTTTATGATAGCTACTTATTTAGGAACTGCTATAACTAAAAAGGATATTTCTGACATATATATTCTATCTAATGATAGAGGTTATGATGCCGCAATAAATTTTGCTACAGAAATTAATCCTAAAATAAATATAAGCTTTTCTGACTGCATAATGAATACTATGAAAAAACCTAAAAAAGAAAAAATAACTATTCATATAAATAAAAACCTTGAAATCACTCAGAAAAATAAGGAACTAAAAGATGTGATAGTAAACGAATATAGCATACCTGAAAAATATTTGACTATTTTATATTCTAAAATTATATCAATAAAAAATTATGATATTTTTGTTGAAAATGTAGAACGAATATTTGGCAAAAAAGAACAGAATTCTATGCACAAAGAAAATGCTATTATTATCTATAAACAATATTATTGTTTGCCTGCTGAAGATTTAGTATATGAGGAAAAAGTTAATTTTTAAAGTGGAGATAAATAACTGGCAAGTAACAACTAAAACTTATTCATATATTTATCTGCAATTATAGTTCTATATACTTGGAATTTATGACATTAACATAAATTTAATATTTATAGAGAGGATGATAAAAATGAGATTTTTAAAAGTATTTATTTCTACTATGTTTACTTTTTTGTTTTTGGGTAATGTGGTTTTTGCAAGCACTACGGTTTCCTTGAGTGGAATTCAAAAAGATGTTGATACTTGGTTATGGAAAACTGATTTGATTGTCAATGAAACTCCTCAAATAATTTCTTTCCTTAATCAAAACGGAATTGATGAAGTATACCTACAAATAAAAAAATCTATTCCAAATCAACATTACAAAAATTTTATTAGAACTTGCAACGAGAACAATATTTCTGTTTCTGCGTTAGATGGTTCAGCAAGTTTTGCAACTCCTGAAGGTGCTTATAAGGTTGATGCTTTTTTTGAATGGCTTGCTAATTATCAATCATCTGCAGAGGAAAACGAAAAATTTTATGGTGTCCATTTAGACGTTGAACCTTATTTAACAACTATTTGGAAAGAAAATATGCCAATGGGAATTTTATATTATCAGCAATTTGTTGTAAAAGCAAGGGGTTTATCTGACACATTAGAACTTCCATTTGGTGTTGATATACCATTTTGGTTTGACTCAAGATTTTATGATAACGAATTTGGAGTAGGAAATTTAGCAGAATGGGTTATACAAATAACGGATTCAGTTAATTTAATGTCCTATCGTGATAAAGCTAGTAAGATATTACCTATTGTAGAAACCGAATTGCAATATGGAAAACTCTATAACAAAAAAGTTGTGGTTTCAGTTAATACTAAAAAAAGTAGCGAAGGTAATTATACAACCTTTTATGAAGAAGGTGCTACAAAGATGAATGAAGAATTATTAGCATTACAAGATATGCTAGAATTTAAAGAATATGATTTTTCATTTGCAATCCATAGTTATTCTCATTTTTTAGCACTAAAAGATTAAACTTTAAATTTATTGGTTGGTTATAAATAAAAAAACACGTCTTATTTAACGTGTTTTTTTATTTATAAATTATTTTTGAATTTTTAAATTAATTTAATTGCAAAATAGTAAATTAAATCTTGCAATATATCAATAAACATTGTATAATAAATGTATTATTTTATAATTTTTAGGGAGGAAAGTCAATGAAGTTAACCGCTACAAAAAATTCTAGTAATGCACAGTTTTACAGGGATAAAACTAAAGGGCAATTGATTTCCACTAAAGTTAATAACACAAGTAAAATTATAGAGAAATCGGATAAAACAAAAGATATCATAGAAAATCTAGACCATAAACGTTCTTTAAAAGGTAGAATTTTAATTAATCCGGACTCAAAAGGTAAAATAAAATTAAATACTAATGAATTCAAAATCAAAATACATATTGAAAAAATAATAAATACCTTGATTTACAATAATCATATGAGTGAATTATATGATGAAAAACCAACTTTATCAGATGATGAAAAAAAGGATGAAAATCTGAAGAAAATAATAAATAACACATTATCCGTTTATGGTAAAAAAATAAAATATAACTCTAATTCAAAAAACCTTGAAGAAATTCTTATATGTTATTTTAAAAATGAAGATATAACAAGTGAGTTTGAAAATATACGTAATTATTTTCAAACTGTTATTACTCACAAAAAAGAAAAACTTGTTAAATCCATCAAAAATAATAAAATACCTTTTGACTTAGATAATAATAGTCTACAACCTAATTCAGAAAAAATGAAATGGCTATTTAGTTTTATAAAAAACGGAGTTATAACAGCTGAAATAAAAGAAAATACATTTTTAAAAGATATATACAAATACGAAAATCTTGAAAAAGTATTAAATGAAGAATTAAATAATCAAATTAAAAATAATAAACCAGTAATGACAAAAAAACTATATCAAATGGTACTTGATTATAATCAGGACATTTATATTAACCATATAAATGGTGAAAATGAACAAGATTCTTTTTACTTAAATGAAATTAGAGAACATTTCAGAAGGTATTTAGTTATCAGCAAAAAATCCAATACTAAAAATCAAAATGGATATAACGAGAAAATAAAACCTGAAAAAATAAGACACCATATTGCATATGAATTCGTAACTGAAAATATACAAAAACATATCATAAATCAATTGGTTGCTGGTTTAATCCAGTATGGTAAGTTACATCACTATTTTTATGATAAAACTACTTCAAGTTGGCAAAAAGAAAAATTAAACTCCGATGGCTTGTCTGAAATACAAGTTGAAGAAGCTTTTAAAAAACAAATTTTAACTAGTATATCAAGTGGTATAGCAAAACTAAATTATTTTTATAATCATGGTAGCCAGAATGAGAGTAAAATTAATACTGATAAAAATGTAGATGTTTTAGATTCTGATAAAGTTCAACTTCAACTTACATCTGATACTGATGATACTGAATTTAAAATATCAACTTGTTTTCCTATAGATTTAGCGAAAGATTATTTAAATTTAGAAAAATTTATTGACACTATAAGGGGAAATATAGATAAGATTAGAAACAACACTTTTCATTTTAAAAAAAATGAATTAAAAAATTTATTTAATGATGGTAGTTATAATAATACTAATATAACCTTTATAAAAGAATTATTTCAAAGGGATTTAAACAGTGTTCAGGAAAGTTTTAAGGAACAGATAAGGAGTAGTGGAATAACAGAATACTGCTCTTTTGAATTGCTTAAAAACATATTTCAAGAAAATTCTTTTGATTTCCAATTGTATTCCCCACAGTATCCTATGTCACCATCTTTTAAAAATATTTATAAAAGAGGCTGTAATCTTTCAAACGCAACTGTAAAAGATGAAAAAATAAAATGGATAAAACCACTTGATGCTGATGCTGAAAATGACGGACAACTTGCTTATAAAAATTTATTGCAACTTATATACTATCATTGTTTTTTGCCATATGTATTTAAAAATGAAAGTTATTTGATTAAGTATATAAAAACAACTAAAGATTGGAATCAACAAAAAGCTAAAAATGACCGTCAAAATAGACATCAATATCGTTATGAAAACATGCCGTTTTATAATAATAATAAATTTACATCATTAAATGATTATTTTCAAAACTTGCAACGTTTGCAGTCTATCTATGAAAATGATGAAGATGCTAAGCATGAAAATTATTATTTGGATTTTATACAAGATATATTTTTACTTGCCTTTGATAATTATCTTGAAGACAAATTAAAAAATTACAAGTATAAATTAATTTTTTCTGAAAAATTAGTAGATTCAAGCCTTGAAAGTTTGGAAACTTTAGAAAAATTATTTGAGAAAACTAACACAATTTTAAAAATGAATGTTAATTCAAGTTTTGAAAACAATTTAAATTTCTATGCTTTTCTGCGTGTTCTTGAAAAAAGAGAATTAAACAACTTACTACACCAAATCATAAAATACAGAACATCAAAAAACGAAGAAAGCTTAAGAGAAATTGAAGAATTAATTACTTTAGTACAATACACTATACCTCTTCAAACAGCAGATGAACATTTTCAAAATGAATTAAAAAATCATTTTAAATATTTCTTTGAAGATGAAAATTTTAACAATAATTGCGAATTATATTACCAATCAGATAAGAAAACACCTATTGCTCATAGAAGTATGTCTTTAATGGGGCGTTCTGGTATTATGGCTTTATTTAAAGTAATGTTTTCAACTGATTATAAAATAAAAAAAGAAGACTTTGATAATTACTTAAAAATGATAGATTCAGCTGAACTTATTAATGATGAAACACCTAAGTCTATTCAAGATAAGCAAAAAAAAGTTCATGACTTACATCGTGAACTTGTAAGTAAAAAAATTATTAATATCAAAAATAAAGATGAGATTGATAAATTAGAAGAATACGAGAAACTTGTAAAAGAAATAAAGGAGTATGAACATTTACGTCATAAATTGACTTTTGAGACTCTTTATAAAGTTTATAAAATATATATAGATATCATTAGCCGTTTGGCATCCTTTGCAGAGGATTGGGAAAGAGATATGTATTTTATGATGATAGCTCTAAAAGAACTTAATCATATTAACCAAAATGTTGATATTGATGAAATATTTAATTATAATCCTGTGGATAAAAAAACTGTTTCACAAAAATTTAAAGAAAATTTAGGAAAAACAATAAAAAACAAAAACCTAGTTTTATTTTTATTTTGGATGGACAACTCAAAAAATAATTCAAATAACTTTTTAGTGCGTAATTCTATTGCACACTTAAATCATATGAATCAATATAAACTTAATGATGCACATTCTCAAAAAAACATTATAGAGTTAATAAATAGAATAAGAATTTTGTTAGCTTATGATTTAAAACGTCAAAACTCCGTTACAAAATCAATAATAGAAATTTTAGAAAAACAACATGACATTAAAATTAAGTTCACAGGGAAAAAGGACAATAATAATTATAATTTTGAGTTGAATTCTGTAGAATCAGATAATATTATACATTTAAAAAAGATACAAAAAGATAAAGATAATAAGATCAAAATACCTACTCATGATGAGCTTACAATTAAATTAGTTGAAAAATTACTTACATTTAAATTTCAATAATATAATGCGAATATGAAGTAAACAAAAAAATAAATAACTTAATTATGTGCTTGAATTTTAATAAAAAATATGATTTTATTACATTCGCATTTTCAGCTATTCAAGCCACATAACAGAGCCGTTTCATAGGCTCGCTATTACAACCCCTATATTCACGGGGACTATAACTGTGATTATCGCCCTGATCGGCTCTAATATTGCCAGATTACAACCCCTATATTCACGGGGACTATAACTCTTTTTGCCATATCCTTTTAGCGATAAATCATAATTACAACCCCTATATTCACGGGGACTATAACATCGGGAAAGACCAAAAATTTAGGTATCAAAAAAATTACAACCCCTATATTCACGGGGACTATAACAACGTCATCTATAGCATTAGCAAAACAAGAGATAATTACAACCCCTATATTCACGGGGACTATAACGCATGCCGATATGTCTTTAAAATAAATTTGTCCAAATTACAACCCCTATATTCACGGGGACTATAACCAATTACAAAAGGAAAAGAGAAAACCGCAAAAACAAATTACAACCCCTATATTCACGGGGACTATAACGAGGACCATTTACCAAAAGTTAGATATAGTGTTAAATTACAACCCCTATATTCACGGGGACTATAACTCCACGCTCAAATTGTTTGTTTACTTGTTCTTGATTACAACCCCTATATTCACGGGGACTATAACATATAAATTTTATTTTTATGAAGATGAGCGACAAATTACAACCCCTATATTCACGGGGACTATAACATTTTTGGACGATAACAAAAAACTATCGTCAAGCAAATTACAACCCCTATATTCACGGGGACTATAACACAGTAGAAGTCTCTAATCTTTACATTATAATAAAATTACAACCCCTATATTCACGGGGACTATAACCAAAACAACATATGATTGTATGCTACATTCATTTCATTACAACCCCTATATTCACGGGGACTATAACTTTTTGATTGATTTTTTGTTGTATTGCTTGATAAATTACAACCCCTATATTCACGGGGACTATAACCCCAAGTCTTCAAACTTTGTGCCAAAAAGTCCGACATTACAACCCCTATATTCACGGGGACTATAACTCATAACCAAAGTAATCTTGCAATAAAGCTAATAATTACAACCCCTATATTCACGGGGACTATAACAAAGTTGCTAGAGATGTGTTCCACGAAATTGCTTATTACAACCCCTATATTCACGGGGACTATAACTCCTTTTAAAATTTTTAATAAATCCATCTTGTTATTACAACCCCTATATTCACGGGGACTATAACGCTTTTCGGTATGCCTTGCATAAAATTTCAATATATTACGATACCCCTAGCGTATTAAAATCAAAAATCTTATTTTGATTTTAAAGTAGATAATCAAAACTAAAATAAATTATATAACGAAATATTATTAAACCTGCTTTGCAGGTTCAGGGCTTTTCTATCGCAAAAGCCCTACACTCCCTACGGTCGTTACCCTAAATGCTCTTTTAAGGATTAAGTGTTTCGCTTTCTGCGGAAAGCGACCAAGGGCGTTGCCCTTTGGATACCTACGATTTTTTGAAAAAAATCGAGTAAAACTTTAATTTTTTTCCTAAGTTGACGACATAGGGCGTTGCCTTTTGAAATCTACGATTTTTGAAAAAATCGAGTAAACTTTAAATTTTTTTGAATTTTATTGGTTAGCTATAAATAAAAAAACACGTCTTATTTAACGTGTTTTTTTATTTGTAAATTTTTTTTGAATTTTTAAATTAATTTAATTGCAAAATAGTAAATTAAATCTTGCAATATATCAATAAATATTGTATAATTTATATTTAGAGTGAGATTTTTTAAATTTTATATACACATATGAAAGAGAGGTTTTGATATTGGATTTACAGATGATTTCATATTTATCTAAACTAAGTAAACTTCAATTTTCCGATGATGAAATAAAAACAGTTGCTGATGATATGACACATATTATGGATATTATGGATACAATAAAAGAAATTGATGTAACATATGATGCTTTGGCTGATAATAAAAACGTTTATTTAAACGATCTTCGTGAAGATAAATCAGCACCCAGTATGCCTACTGAGCTTATCCTGAAAAATGCAACAAATAGTGAAAATTGCTTCGTTGTTCCTAAGGTTATAGAATAAAGCATATAATATTTTATTATTATCTTGCTGACAGGAAAGGAAATTTTAACATGGATATTACACAATTAAAAATACATGAACTGCGTAAGATGCTAGATGAAAAAGAAATTTCATCCGTAGAACTTACAAATGAATATTTAAAAAAAATCGACTGCTTTGATGAAAAAATACAGTCTTTTATTACTGTTACAAAGGAGTTTGCACTTGAAAATGCAAAAAATGCACAAAGCTTAATTGATAGCAAAAATGCTGATCCCCTTTGTGGTATTCCTATAGCAATAAAGGACAATATATGTACTGAAAACATCAAAACTACTTGTTCTTCTAAAATATTGGAGAACTTTATACCTACATATAATGCTACTGTTATTAACAAATTAAAAAATGAAAATTTTGTTTTGATGGGTAAAGTAAGCCTTGACGAATTTGCTATGGGCGGTTCTACTCAAACTTCTGCATTTGCAAAGACCAAAAACCCTTTTGACTTATCAAAAGTTCCTGGTGGTTCTTCTGGTGGTTCAGCGGCATGCGTTTCTGCTGGATTTTGTGCCGCTTCTTTAGGCTCTGATACTGGTGGTTCTATAAGACAACCTGCAGCTTTTTGCGGAGTTACAGGTCTAAAACCTACTTATGGCAGAGTATCACGTTATGGTTTAGTTGCTTTTGCATCTTCCTTAGATCAAATAGGCCCTATAGCTAGAAGTGCCCATGATTGTGGAACTATTTTAAACGCCATTGCTGGATGGGATACCATGGATGGAACTTCTAGCAAAGAAAATACTATGGATTTTACTTCTAAAATAGGCCAAGATATAAAGTCAATGAAAATAGCTGTTCCAAAAGAATTTTTTGCAGAAGGTATTGATGAAGAAATCAGAAATACTGTTTTAAAATCTGTAGAATTTTATAAATCCCTTGGTGCTGAAATAATAGAATGTAGCATGCCTAGTTTAAAATATGCTATATCTGCTTATTACTTAATTTCTTCCGCAGAAGCATCTTCAAACCTTTCTCGTTTTGATGGTATTAAATATGGTTATCGTTCTACACAAGGAGATAACTATAATGAACTTATTATAAATTCACGTTCTGAAGGTTTTGGAATGGAAGTAAAAAGAAGAATTTTACTTGGTAACTATGCACTTTCAAGTGGATATTATGATGCTTACTATGGAAAAGCTCTTGCTTTAAAACAAAAAATAATTGCAGAATATAACGAAATATTTAAAACTTGTGACGTTATAATAACTCCTACTACCCCATCAACTGCATTTGGTATAGATGAAAACATTTCTGACCCTGTAAAAATGTATCAAGCAGATATATGTACAGTTACAGTAAACATAGCTTCATTGCCAGCTATTTCAACTACTTGTGGCTATGATAAAAATGGTATGCCTATAGGTATGTCCATCATAGGCAAAAAATTTGATGAAGCAACAATAATTCAAGTTGCTGATGCATTTGAGAAACAGTTTAATGCTATTTCTCCAAATTTAGCATAAGGAGGATACAATAATGTCATATATTCCTGTAATAGGATTAGAAATACATGCCGAATTACTTACAGAATCAAAGGTTTTTTGTACTTGCTCAGCTGAATTTGGTGGAGATACAAATTCCAGATGTTGCCCAGTATGTACCGGTATGCCAGGAACTTTGCCTGTAATAAATCAAAAAGCAGTTCAATATGCTGTAAAGGCTGGGTTTGCTTTAGGTTGTAATATAAATAAATTTTCAGTATTTGATAGAAAAAATTATTTTTACCCTGATTTGCCAAAAGCTTATCAGATATCTCAGTTAGAAAGACCTTTGTGTATAGACGGAATAGTTTCCATTGAGGCAGAAGGCAAAACTAAAGATATACGTATAAATCGTATACATTTGGAAGAGGATGCCGGAAAGTTAATACATGATGACTTTAATGCCGTTTCATTGGCAGATTACAACAGATGCGGAATTCCACTTATAGAAATAGTTACTGAACCTGATATCGGTTCTGCTGAAGAAGCAAAAGCTTTTGTTGAAAAAGTAAGTTTACTTTTACAATACGCAGGTGTATGTGATTGTAAAATGGAACAAGGTTCTTTAAGATGTGATGTAAATATATCTATAATGAAACCTACTGACAAAGAACTTGGAACTAGAGCAGAAATTAAAAACTTAAACTCTTTAAAATCAATAGTGAAAGCTATAGAGTATGAAATAAAACGCCAATCAAAATTACTAGATGCCGGAGAACGTGTAATTCAGGAAACAAGAAGATTTAATGATAATCATGGTGATACAAAATCAATGAGAAGTAAAGAAGATGCTCATGACTACAGATACTTCCCAGAGCCAGATATTCTTCAGGTTAACTTTACTGACGAAATGCTAGACGATATAAAAGCAACTCTACCAGAGTTACCATATAAGCGTTTAGAAAGATATATAAATGAATATAAGCTTTCTGAAGTAGATGCAAAAATCCTTATAAATCAAAAAATAGTTTCTGATTTTTATGACAACGCTTTAAAAGTTTATAACAACCCTTCAAGTATCGCAAACTTCATAATAGTTGAATTACTTAGAAGAGTTAATTTAGGTGAAATTGATTTAGAAAAATTGTCTTTCACTCCAGAACAGTTTGCTAATCTAATAGAAATGGCAGACACAGAAAAAATATCTAAAAACGATGCTAAAGCTGTATTTAGAACTTTAGTTGAAACAGGAAAAAATCCAGAAGATATTGCAAAAGAACAAGGATTATTAATTGTAAATGACTTATCAAAAGTTGATGAAGTTATAAGCCAAGTTTTAAAAGACAATCAAAAAATAGTTGACCAATATATTGGCGGAGATGTAAAAGTAGTTGGCTTCTTAATGGGTCAGTGTACTAAAAGCTTAAAAGGGGTATGCACTCCTAAAGTTATTAAAGAAGTTTTAGAAAACAAGTTAAAATCACTATAAAAAAGTTTTATAATTTTGTAGGGATTTCGACTCTGCGGAGTCGACCGGGCTTTCCGGTCGCCCTGGACCTTCGGTAAAATGACTTAATAATAACCTATAAAAACTTAATAATAAAAGTTTACTATTTTGTAGTGATTTCGACTCTGCGGAGTCGACCAGGCTTTCCGGTCGCCCTTGACCTTCGGTAAAATGACTTAATAATAACCTATAAAAACTTAATATCCGATATGTTTCTACGCCGAGAAAATATCGGATATATTATATATTTTTACGGCGTAGAATGGAGCTATATATGAAAAAAATAGATGGTATAGAATTAATACAAGAGTTTGATGTTAATTATGCTTTATCTAATATAGGAAAAGAAATTTCAATTTCTGCATGTGTTCATAAAGTTCGTAATATGAGTTCATTTGCATTTATAATTTTAAGAACAGGTCGATATTTAATTCAAACAGTTTTCTCCCCTGAAGATTGTACAGATAGCATAGAGAACGTAAAAGAAGGCTGTTTTGTTGAAATAACTGGTCTTGTAAAAGAAGATGAGCGTTCTTTAAATGGCATTGAAATATTGTTAAAATCCTTAAAGTTAATTCACAAACCAAGCTTTGATTATCCTTTACATGTTTCTCATAAAAAACTTGGTTGTTCCCTAGATATTAACCTTGATTTAAGACCTGTTTCATTAAGAAATCCATATGAAAGAGCAATATTTAAGCTCCAAGAAGGCGTATGCAATGGATTTAAAGAGTTTATGTTAAAAAATAACTTTACAGAAATTCATTCACCTAAAATAGTAGCACAAGGTGCAGAAGGTGGAGCAAATATTTTTAATATAGAATACTTTGACAAACCTGCTTTCTTAAATCAATCACCTCAATTTTATAAACAAACAGCTGTAGCTTTCTTTGACAGAGTTTTTGAAATTGCACCGGTTTATAGAGCTGAAAAACACGCTACTTCACGTCATATAAACGAATATATAGGTCTTGATTTTGAAATGGGATATATTAATAGTATGTATGATGTTATGGCAATGGAAACAGCTATGTTAAAATATCTTATGAAATATCTAGAAGAAAACTATGCACCGGAAATAAAAATCTTAAACGCTGAAATACCTGTTATAGATGAAATACCATGTGTAACACTACTTGAAGCAAAAGAAATACTCGGAAATAAAGGTTCTAAAAATAAACTTGATCTTGAACCAGAAGACGAAGTAGGATTATGCGAATATGCAAAAAAAGAGTTTAATAGTGACTTTATTTTCGTAACTCACTTCCCTTCTGCAAAACCGCCTTTCTATGCTATGAATGATAAAGAAGATTCACGTTTAGCTTATAAATTTGACTTGTTGTTTAGAGGTCTTGAAATAACAAGTGGTGGACAACGTATTCATGACTATGACGAACAAATAGAAAAAATGGTTGCTCAAGGTCTAAATCCTGAAGACTTTAAATCATATTTAGATGCTCACAAATATGGCTTACCTCCTCATGGTGGTTTAGGTATCGGTCTTGAAAGATTGGTTATGAAATTATTAAACATGCAGAACATACGTCAAACAAGCATGTTCCCAAGAGATATAAACAGATTATTACCATAATAAAAAAAGTAATCATGATTTAAATTAAATCATGATTACTTTTTTTATTACTATTCAGCCATATGTATAATGCAGAGATATTTTACCGAAGGTCCAGGGCGACCGGAAAGCACCCTGGACCTTCGGTAAAATATCTCTGCCCTTTATCTTTATAGGCTGAATAATAACCTTTTTTATTTATTTACTATAATACCAAATACAATTACAGCAAGTACTATTAAAGGTGCAGGTATTTTTTTTATTGACAATAAAATTATGGTTACCAACATAACTAAAATATTATCTATATAAAAACCACTTTTTTTCATTAAAATTAAAGCAGCAACTGCTATCATTCCTCCTGCAACAGCGTTAATTCCTTTTAAAGATATTTTTATTGCTTTTATATTCTTGAGATTTTCCCATATTGGATATATAAAGTAAATAAGAAGTGTTCCAGGTAAAAAAATTCCCACACCGCCTATTATACATCCTATAACCTGATATAAAATGCCATTCCCCCTAGTAGCCATTCCTGCGGCATAGGCACTAAAACTAAACATTGGCCCTGGAAGTCCTTGAACTACACCATATCCAGTTAAAAACTCATCACTTGTCATATATGAATTCACTTCTACCAAATCAGTATGCATAAATGGTACTACTACTTGACCACCACCAAAAACAAGATAACCGTATCTATAGAAGTCCTCAAAAAGTGAAATAAGTTTGTTGTCTGTGAAAATGCTTAAGAAAATTAAAATCAATGCAATTGATGCAAATGCAATAAAATATATCCATGGTGGGTTTATTTTAACTTTATTCCATATATCTTTTTCTTTTGATGCAAATATTGAAATAAATCCACCTATAACTAAAATAAGCGGGAATATCCAAGGTGCCCTTATAAAATAAGTGATAATAGCACTGCAAATTAAAAGAATGATTGTAAGTTTATCTGTAGCAACCTTTTTAGATATTTTAAATGCAGCAGTTACAATAAATCCAACGGCTAAAGGTCCTATATACTTCAAAATAGCACTTGAAATATTATAATGTGCTAAAATTTGATATAAAAAAGATAAAACACTCATAACTACAAGTACAGGAAAAGCCCAAACCAACATAGTTAACAAAGCTAAAAGAGGTCCACCTTTTTTATATCCAATAGCCACTATGGTTTGTGTGCTAGTAGGCCCAGGTAAAACACTACAAAGTGCAACAAGTTCAATTAACTCTTGTTCTTTTAAATAATTTTTTTTAGATACCATTTGGTCTAAAAATACACTTATATGTGCTTCTGGACCACCATATGAACCAAGCGAGCAAATAAATACATCCTTTAAAAATGAACCATATTTAACTCTATTATCCATATTTTATCCTCTTTTCTCCGAAATATAGTCAAATGCTTGTTTTATATTTGAAACACCAACTATTTTTAAATTATATTCTTTTAAATTTATACTTTTCATAGATTGATAAGGAATAATACACACTTCAAAGCCCATTCTTTGAGCTTCATTTATTCTATTTTTTATATTTGAAACTGTTCTTATTTCACCACCCAATCCTATTTCACCAAATGCAATTAAATTTTCAAAAATACTTTTATCTATAAGTGATGAGTATAAAGCCAATGCTACGGATAAATCTCCAGCGGTTTCATCAAGTCTAAATCCACCTACTATGTTTAAATAAACATCTAAATTTCCAAAGAATAACCCTAGTCTTTTTTCTAAAACAGCAATTATAATAGCCATTCTGTTATAATCAAAACCTGTGGATGTTCTTCTAGGTGCAGAAAATCCACTTTTTGTAACTAAAGCTTGAACTTCCGCAAGAATTGGTCTACTTCCCTCCATAATACAAGCTATACAAGTACCTGATACATTTTTAGGCCTACCCGATAATAGCATTTGAGACGGATTTTCCACCTCTTTCAGCCCAGTATCCACCATTTCAAATACACCTATTTCATTTGTAGAACCATATCTATTTTTTACTGCTCTTAAAATCCTGTAGCTTAAGTGTCTTTCACCCTCAAAATAAAGCACAGAGTCAACTATATGCTCCATTACTTTTGGACCAGCAATTGCACCGTCTTTATTTACATGACCAACTATTAAAATTGGGATTTCATTGTTTTTTGCGGTATGCATAAATAAGTTTGTACATTCTCTTACTTGTGTTATACTTCCCGGACTAGAATTAATTTGAGAAATACTCATAGTCTGTATAGAGTCAATTATAACTATATCTGGCTCTGAAATTGATATGGTGTTACATATTGATTCAGCATCTGTTGAAGCAAGTAAATACAAGCTTTCTGTGTTTACAGATAATCTGTTTGCCCTTAGTTTTATTTGTCTAACAGATTCTTCCCCTGACACATATAAAACAGAAAATTTACTTCCTAAGTACTGACATATTTGAAGTAGAAGTGTGCTTTTACCTATACCAGGTTCACCACCCAAAAGAACAATAGAACCTTTTACAAGTCCACCACCCAAAACTCTGTCTAACTCTCCTACTCCAGTAAAATATCTAACATCATCGTTTATATCTATTTGAGAAAGTTCCTTTATTTTCGATGTCAAATCAATTCCGTTTACAGCATTTCCTTTTGCACTTTTGTTCATTATCTTATCATTTTCAACTTCTTCAAAAGTGTTCCATTCACCACAATTTTGACATTTACCATTCCATTTTGCACTCTCATAGCCACATTGATTGCATACATAAACTGTTCTTTGCTTTGCTGCCATTTTTTCACCTCATTATTTTAACTATATAGCATATTATCCTGTATAAAATATACAGGATAATAAATTTTTATTATTTTAGAAGCAATTTTTTAAGTCTTGACATAGCTTCTATTGTATTTTCTCTACCACCAAAAGCTGTTAGTCTAAACCAGCCTTTTCCGTTTTCTCCAAAGCCCTCTCCTGGTGTTCCTACAACTTGAATTTCATTTAATAAGAAATCAAAGAACTCCCAACTACCCATGTTGTTAGGACACTTTAGCCAAATATATGGAGAATTTATTCCACCTGTATATTTAATTCCAAGTTCGTCCATAGTAGTTGCAATTATTTTTGCATTTTCTTTATAAAAATCTATATTTTCATTTATTTGTTCTATGCCTTCATCTGTAAACACTGCTGCTGCTGCACATTGAACAGGATATGAAACCCCGTTAAATTTTGTTGATTGACGTCTGTACCAACGTTGATACATATTGATTCCATCTACTGTAAGTTCTTTTGGAATGACAGTATAACCACATCTAGTTCCAGTAAAACCAGCTGTTTTTGATAGAGAACAAAATTCTATTGAACAAGTTCTAGAACCTTCAATTTCAAATATACTACGTGGTATATCTTTTTCTGAAATAAACGCTTCATATGCAGCATCATAAAGTATAACTGCATTATTTTCATTTGCATAGTCTACCCATTCTTTTAACTGTTCTTTTGTATATGCTGCTCCTGTTGGATTATTTGGTGAACATAAATAAATTATATCAGCTTTAACATTTTTATCAGGCATAGCACAAAAACCATTGTCTTCATTTGATGCGGCATATACAATTTTGCGTCCACTCATTATATTTGAATCAACATATACAGGATATACAGGATCAGTTACTAAAACAACATTGTCCTCAGCAAAAATATCGGAAATATTTCCACAGTCACTCTTAGCACCATCATTCACCAAAATCTCACTTGCATCTACATGTGCACCATTCTTTTTATAATAATTTGAAATAGCTTCTCTTAAAAATAAATATCCTTCATAATCTGGATACCCCTTAAAAGTTTCTTTTACAGAAAGTTCATCTGAACCTTTTTTTAATGCTTCAACTGCTACTTTTGGAAGTGGTAACGTTACATCGCCTATTCCAAGCCTTATTATTGATTTATCTGGATTTTCAGAAATAAAATTACTTACTCTCTTTGATATCTCTGCAAACAGATAACTTTCTTTTAAATTTGAAAAATTATTATTTAATTTAGCCATAATTTACTCCTTATATTATATAATTAAAATGTAGATTAAAAGTTCATATTCAGCCACTAAGGGTAAAATTTACGATTTTGCACGAGTTTCGACTCTACGGAGTCGACCGGGCTTTCCGGTCGCCCTGGACCTTCGGTAAAACATCTCTACCTTATACATATGGACGAATAATAACAATTAAAATACATTTTATAAGTTTAAAAAAATCTCTCCATCAAAAACATGAGTAGCTGAACCAGTCATTAAAACTGTACCATCTTTTTGATAGTTAATTACCAAATCTCCACCTCTTAAATGAACGCAAATATCTGTATCATAACTACAAATATTATTTAAAACTGCTGCAACCACAGAAGCACAAGCACCTGTTCCACATGCATAAGTTTCTCCGCTTCCTCTTTCCCAAACCCTCATTTTTAAAGTTTTGCTATCAATTATTTCAACAAATTCAGTATTAACTTTATTCGGGAAAAATGTATGATTTTCAAATTTTGGTCCTAATTTTTCTAAGTCAATAGAATCAACGTCTTCTGTAAAAATTACTGCATGTGGATTTCCCATTGAAACACATGTAATGTTATAAGGGGTTTGATCAATTAAAATGGGTTGGCTTATATAATTTTCTAAATCAGAATTTATAGGTATATCCTTAGATGTTAAAATAGCATTACCCATATCTACTTTTACATTTTGAACTAAATTATTTTCAATAAATAGTTGTAGTTTCTTAATACCGGACTTAGTTTCAAGTGTTATTCCCTTTTTATCAGTTAATTTTTTATCATAAACATATTTTCCAATACATCTAGTTCCATTTCCACACATCATACCTTCTGAACCATCTGCATTATACATTTCCATTTTAAAATCTGCTACTTCTGAAGGTTTAATTAAAATAAGCCCATCTCCGCCTATTCCAAATCTTCTATCACTTACAAAAATAGCTGTCTGTACAGGATTTTCAACAAATTCTTCAAAGCAATTAACATAAATATAGTCATTACCTATTCCATGCATTTTTGAAAACTTCATATTTGTTCCTTTCTAAAAACAAAAATTGTTTTAAGCTTTATCTTTAGTAATATCTCTGTGAGTTTTTAAAACTTTTAACCCTTTTGATGTTAAGTAATCTCCATATAATTCAGCAAATGTTACTGAACGATGTTTTCCTCCTGTGCAACCAAAAGCGACTACCAACTGGCTTTTCCCCTCTTTTATATATAAAGGAATAAGAAAATCGGCTAAATCCTTTAATTTTTCCAAAAGAACCTTCGCTGAAGTATGGGACATTACAAAATCTTGTACACAAGACTCACATCCTGTATGGGATCTTAGTTCTAGCACATAATAAGGATTTGGAAGACATCTTACATCAAAAACCAAATCCGCTTCACTTGCTGTTCCGTATTTAAATCCAAAAGACATAACTTTTACAAACATTGAATCAGAATTTTTTTCAAGAAATATATTTAAAATATTCTCTTTCAGTTGTGATGTTGACAAATAAGATGTGTCTATATAATAATTTGCTACTTCTCTTAGTGAATTGAGTTTTTCTCGTTCAAAAGATATTGATTTACTTAAACTTCCATTAAATTCTGCACTTAATGGATGTTTTCTTCTTGTTTCTTTATATCTCTTTACTAAAACTTCATTTGTAGCTTCTAAATATAGAATTTTATAATCTATAAACTCATTTTTTAAATGCTCAAAAGTAGATAACATAGCATCTGAAAAGCCCTCACCAGAACGAATATCCACAGCAATTGCAATATTTTCATAGTTTGATTCTATACAAATTTTAATAAACTTTAAAATTAGTTTTGGAGGCATATTGTCAATACAATAAAAACCTATATCCTCCAAAACATTCATTGCATACGATTTACCTGCTCCAGATAACCCTGTTACTATAACAAATTGCATATAAACACCCCCAATAATCAATTTAAAATCTTAGGTTCAAGTTCTAACTCATAACCTGTATCATTTTTTACTTTAGCCTTAACCACATCAACAAGATTTATAACATCTTCAAAAGTAGCATTGTTTTTATTAATTAAAAATCCACTATGTTTTGTGCTAACCTCTGCACCACCTACACAACATCCTTTTAATCCACACTGTTCTATAAGTGCAGAAGCAAATGCACCTTGAGGTCTTTTAAATGTACTTCCTGCACTAGGATAATCCAAAGGTTGTTTATCTATCCTCTTTTGCATTAATTCGTCCATTTTTGATTTTATATCATCATAATTGCCAATTTTTAGTCTTAATTTAATTTTTGAGATAGTATAATCATTATCAGTAAAAAAACTATGTCTATATGAAAAATTAAGTTCGTCTTTTTTTAGTGTTTTAAATTTTTCACCATCGAAAAAAGTAACTTCCTCTACTACATCTGACATTTCTCCACCATATGCTCCAGCATTCATATACACAGCACCACCAGCGGTTCCTGGTATTCCCCAAGCAAATTCAAGTCCGGATAAATTATTTTCTAAGGCAAAACTGCAAAGTTTGCTTAAAGTTATACCTGACTGACATTCTATGATATTATCTTCTAATAAATTTACTTTTGAAAAATGCTTTCCAACATACATAATAATACCATCATATCCTAAATCAGAAACTAAAATATTACTTCCGTTTCCTATTATCGCATACTTAATATTTTTTTTATTACAAAAAGATATTATTTGAGATATAGATTTTTCACTATCTACAGATATCAGTATTTTACAACTTCCACCTATTTTAAAAGTAGTGTAATTTTTTAAAGATTCATTTTTAAAAAAGACTATATTTTCTTTTTCACATAAATTAATTATTTCATTCATATATGGCATCATTCTTCATCTTTCTAAATAGTAAAATTCTTTCTTTTATTTTTTATATAGTCAAAAAGCATATTTGCATCACTATTTATAATTAACTCTTTTGGAAAATTCAATTCCTCAATTATTTTTTCTGACTCACTAACACAGCCCACTATATCACAATAATGTCCATCTGAATTTACTGCAATAGGTAAGTTGTATTTTTTACATACATTTAACATCTTGACTATATTTTCTTTAGGTGATTTATTACATATAATTGAAGATTCATTTATTTCAACTATTTTATTATATTCCTTAAAAACCTTTATAACTTTTTCATAATCAAAGTCAAACCATGTTGTAGTTGAATGTCCAATTAAATCCACAGCTTCATTGTTTTTTGCTAGCTTAATATAAGCGTTTGTATAATCTTCACTAGTTGCCCCTTCTATTCTATAATGGAATGAGGCAATTACCCATTCAAGATAACTTAAATCAAGCTCATTTAAATCTATATTTCCGTCTAGATCAATAATATTTGCTTCAGCACCTTTTAGCATGATAACATCCTCAATATATCTTGGCAATACTTTCAAATTATGAAAATGCCATACATGAGGTGCATCATTTATATTTGGGGCATGGTCAGTGAGTGCAAAGCCTTTTAATCCTGATTTTTTTGTTGAAGACGCAATTTCTTTTACTGTTGAATATGCATGTGTAGAAGCAACTGAATGAAAGTGCGTATCAATTTCTATTAACATAATATCATCCTTAATGTGTTACTATTCAGCCATGCATGTAAGGCAAGGTATTTGCTGAAGCTCCAGGGCGACTGGAAAATCCCAGTCGCTTCCGCAGAGTCAAAACTACTACAAAATTCTCAACTTCACATTTAGTGGCTGAATGGTAACCTTAATATTTACATTTTTATATTTCTTTTATAACTACTTCTTTTTTATCAACTTCCATGCCTAGTTTTTCCAATAATTCATAAGCAGCGTTATAACCCATCTTCTTCTGCCTGTTATTCATAGCAGCAACCTCTAAAATAACTGCAAGATTTCTACCTGGTTTTACAGGAATAGTTAAAGCTGGGACATTTACACCTAAAATATTTGCATATTCATTATCTATGCCCATTCTATCATATAGCTTTTCTGGATTCCATATTTCTAATTCTACTACAAGGTCAATTTTTTCAGTAACCTTCACAGCACCTACACCAAAAAGTCTTCTTGCGTTTATAATACCAATACCTCTTAACTCTAAGAAATGTCTTATATTTTCTGGTGAAGTTCCTACTAAGCTTATGTTTGATACTTTTCTTATTTCCACCGCATCATCAGCCACTAGTCTATGTCCTCTTTTTACTAATTCTATTGCAGTTTCACTTTTACCTACTCCACTTTCACCTAAAATCAAAACACCCTCACCGTAAATTTCAATCAATACTCCATGTCTAGTTATACGTGGTGCAAGATTTAGGTTTAAGTATGCAATTACTCCTGACATAAAGTTTGAAGTAGTATCTTTTGAACGCAATAAAGGAACACCATGTTTTTTTGCTGACATAATCATTTCATCATAACAAATAAGATCACGAGTTATAATTAATGCTGGGATTTTTTGAGATAAAAGTTTATCAATAATATCCGCTCTAAGTTTTTCGTTTATTGTTGATAAATATGCAAATTCCATTTTACCTATTACTTGAATTCTTTCAGGGTTAAAATATTCATAAAAATTCATTAGCTGTAAACCAGGGCGGTTAACTTCATTTTCATCTATTGATATCTCAACTGGTTCTTTAGGTGTATATAAAATTTCTAATTTAAATTCATCTATAACCTTTTGCAACGACACTGTAAATTTATTTTCTGACATATAAATAATCCCCCTATAAAAATATTCTTAAATAATACACTTTTTTTATTATACATTATTTTTTATATTTTTTCAATAGTGATATAGCTAGGAAAAATAAATCTCTCAAAGATTTTACATGAAAAAAGTATCATCTTTTTAAAATTATGGTAAAAATAAATTGACTCCTAACAGGACATATGGTAAAATTAATATGCATGTGTTTTTAAAGAGAGTATAAAAATACATGGTTATTAATTTTAGGTGAAAATTATTTGTTACAAACCTAAAATATAATTGAAAATATTAAACCCCCAGCTATGCTGGGGAGAACGGAATAATCAGTAGAGGGTGTTAGGACAAAAAACGCCACCTATGATATAATAACAGAGGTGTTGCAAGCCAAAGTAAAAAATCATAGGA
>Ga0209373_10000505_pt1 | contig 62601 bp, 61 predicted proteins | sample Higcelweek5metaG_FD_187173 | JGI IMG/M metagenome (GOLD analysis project Ga0209373, IMG submission 187173) | Freshwater pond sediment microbial communities from the University of Edinburgh, under environmental carbon perturbations - High... | ecosystem: Environmental > Aquatic > Freshwater >...
TAATGGTTGCGCAGGGTGGTGCCCACGGTGAGCCCGGCCAGATCGTCCAGCGTCTGAAAGATGATGGGGCTGTCCGCCCGCACGGCAAACGCGATCTCCCCGTCACGGAACGGCCCGACCATCAGGAAATCGCGAAAGCGCTGTTCGGATGGCACCAGCCCGAACAGCAGATCGCAGCGCCTCTGCTCCAGCCCCGCCATGGCGCGGGCCCAGGCCATCTGCTGGATTTTATAGGGGACGCCCGCCCGGTCCAGCATGGCGCTGACAAGCTCCACATCCAGCCCGGCCGGCCCCTTACCCGGCATGTTCCAGCAATAAGGCGGAAAATCATCGGTGCAGAAGACCATCCAGGGTGCCGGCGTCGCCCCGACCGGGCCGCCCCCGGCCAAGGCGAGGCCTGCCACCGCGAGCAACAAATCGCGCCGTCCTAAACGCCGCCTTCCTGCGACATGTGATGGGTCTGGCCCTGCGTCCGGCATTGATTATCGCCTTTCACGCGCACCGTTTGGAATATTCTATACGCATGTCCGGCGGTCGGATACCTATACGCATGTACGCTTGCCGGATATCGGTATTCGACAGCGGCAAACTGCTGATGTATCACTGGCCCCCATGACTCTGATCACGACCACCGACGACCTCGCCGCCTTTATCGACCGTATCCGTGACGAAGAATACGTCACCGTTGATACGGAGTTCATGCGGGAAAAAACCTACTATCCCCAGCTTTGTCTGGTGCAGGTGGCCGGCCCCAATGATGCCGCCGCCATCGACCCGTTGGCACCAGGGATCGATTTACAGCCGCTTTTCGCGCTGATGGATGATCCCAAGGTGTTGAAGGTGTTCCATGCCGCCCGGCAGGATCTGGAGATTTTCTATCAACTGACCGGCAAGGTGCCGACGCCGCTGTTCGACACGCAGGTGGCGGCCATGGTCTGCGGCTTTGGCGACAGCGTGGGGTATGAAACGCTGATCACCAAGCTGACCCCGGCGCGCATCGACAAATCCAGCCGCTTCACCGACTGGTCGCAGCGCCCGCTGACCGACCGGCAATTGACCTATGCCTTGTCGGACGTGACGCATCTGCGCCCGGCTTATGAGAAAATCCGCGCCAAGCTGGCCCGCACCGGGCGGGCGGAATGGCTGACGGATGAAATGGCCATCCTGACGGAGCCGGCGACATACCGCACCGAACCGGAGGACGCCTGGAAGCGCCTGAAGGTGCGGACGGAAAAGCCGCGCTTCCTGGCCATCCTGAAGGAGGTGGCGGCGTGGCGGGAGCGGGAGGCGCAGCGCAAGGATTTGCCGCGCAACCGCGTGCTGCGGGATGAGGCGCTGGTGGAAATCGCCGCCCACGCCCCCACCAATGCCGACGATCTGGGCCGCACGCGCGGGCTGGGCAGCGGCATGGCGCAGGGCCGCTATGGCACGGAAATCCTGGCCGCCGTACAGACGGCGCTGGCCATCCCCGACGCCAAACTGCCCCGCCCGGAACCGCGCGTGGAACCACCCCCCGGCATCGCCCCGATTGTGGAGCTGTTGCGGGTGCTGTTGAAAATGGTCTGCGACGATAATGAGGTGGCCAGCCGCCTGGTCGCCAATTCCGCCGACCTGGAAGCCATCGCCGGCAATGATGATGCCGATGTGATGGCCCTGAAAGGCTGGCGCCGCGACCTGTTCGGGGAGGCGGCGTTGAAGCTGAAACGCGGGAAACTGGCGCTGGCGATCACCGGGAAAAAGGTGAAGCTGGTGGAGTTGGAGAAGTGAGGAAAAGGGACCGGGTGAAACCGGCCCCTTTTTTATGGTTTTGAATGCTTAGTGGTGAGCAGGTCAGCCGATACGGGGGGCAACACCGCCTCTGCGACCCAAGCCAAACCCAACACGATAGAGATCGGGCATATCAACCCGCTTATCTTTGCGGGTTACCAGAATACCCAGCCGCTCCAGGTCGCTGCGAATACCTTCCCAGCTTTCGCCATGTTGTGGCGGAACGTGAGTAGAGGTTATCTGACCAGGGCCGTCAGGAAATGCCTGCTGCCAAGCATCCACAATGACCGAAAACTCACAGGGAACATTGCGACCTTTTAGCGGAGTCATCACTTTTGGCACCCAATCATCATCCTCCGCTACTTGGTCAACGCGAATTTGAGATGCTTTCTGTACTCCGCGCCTCAGGCTTTCGTAATGCAGCGCATACGGATAATTGGGGTATCGTTGCGCACTATCTTCTGCTGCCCGGTAAATAGCGGCCAGGAATGAACGTGGCGACGTCCATCCCAGTCCGTCGGCCAGATGGCTAACACTCCAAACGTATGGCACGCCGCGTCGTGCATCCGTGCCCATCCAGTCGCCTGCAAGGGCCTGGAAAAGTTCGCGCTGGACAGCGAATGAATTCGGAAGCAGCCAACTTTCAGAGATTAGATTCTTTTTTACTTTCTCGGATTCGAACAATGCCATCTTAGGTAGATGCTGACCTACGAATGCCCGTAAACATTCGCCATGCTCCCCTGGCGCGTTAATCAACCTTTGCCACATCATGGAGTGGAGGTCGCTCGGACTCCATATAAGCTCTACACTTGTGGCCAAAAGTTTTGATGCATCGACAAAGGAGGTATAGGTTCGCCACATCTGATCCGGTCGCAGGAAAATTTTGGCCTGCACACGCGGCAAATCGCGTAACCATAAAGCATTACGCAACAAATCGCGTACAATGCTGTTCATCGTTTCCCAGTCGTTGCTGGTGCGATCCAAAGCATCAAAGATAATCAGACCAAATTGTCCATTGGAGGCAAGCCGCGCATTTGCTGCTTCAACAATCTGTGCATATTGTTCGGGGTTGGCCTCAACCCAACTGACGGTTTCCGTCCAGCTTGTCTCTGGAACCGTTTGCCCGATAAGTCCCGCCAACCAGCGCAGAACCACCGCCCGCCAGATATCGAATGGTTCGTGGCCCTGCTTCAATAACTGTTTAAATGTCTCCCGGTCGGGATAGGCCTGCGTGTTGAGCGCGGCACTGTAGCCGACGCGAATGATCGTATTCTCCAGTTCCGGCACCGCAGTACCGATCTGGCGGTGAAGCGCATCATCGCTCAATGCTGCGGTCCAGAAGGATTTGCCGACACCGCGTGCCCCAATCACCAGAACCGCATCGCGCGCCAGTGCCTTGCGGTGAGCATCCGGAATGAACAGGGTTCCCGGCTTCGGAACCTCCCCTCCTATACTGTCCACCTCTAATGGTGCAGCGCGGATGGCCTGACGGATGGCCTGCGGCGTGATCATGACGGTTTGTCCGGGCTAATGGCACTGTCAAGGAAGTCAAGGAACCTACCGAATACCAGCTTCACATCGCTTTCATCAACTTGCGCCATGCGCTGGCGCAGGCTGCGCATCCCGAACCAACCCCGGTTCCAGCGGATTTGAATGGGTGCATGGGGTGCTGTCTCGTCATCTTCTTCAAAATTCCATCCCTCCACCTCGCCCGGCGGAATTTCATCATAAATATCCATGAACAGGGCGTGGCTCTCGGCCCGCAACTCAGACAGATACTCCTCTCGCCGGTCATCATTGGGAACCAATCCAGCGACAAGCTGTAGCCTTTCCCGGATCGAGTGAATGACATCCCTTTGCTTCCAATGCCTTAGAAGCGCTTGGTATCCGGTCCAGGTTTGCTGGCTGTCGATGGCAAAAAGCAGAATGATGTTGGCACCAAGCTCCGTAACACAGGCCGCCGCCACCTCATCGATACCGGCGCGGGAGTCGATCAGAATGACATCGGGCGTATGCTTCTTCTCCAGCGCGTCAACCAGCCGTCGAAGCCGTGTTGACCAGAATTCCAAGGCAGCGGTGCCCGCCGATTGCTTGGCCATCCAAACGCGCCCCAGTTTGGATATATACTCGCCGGGTTCCCGACCATGCGCCGGGATCAACGTAATTTTTCCGGGTGCCGCCAGATCGCTGGTCGCATGAAGATCGTTCAGAATGGCATCGCCATTATCCACCAGATCTTCCACCAGCCAATCCGTGATGCCGTATTGGGGTTGCCGGTCAGGGGACAGAAGGGTGCTGGACAGGCCCGGTGATTCCAGGTCCAAATCAAGTACAAGCACGGTTTTGCCCTGCATCGCGAATGACCAGGCACTGGCCGCCAACGCCGTTGAGCGCCCGACACCGCCCTTGATGGAAAAATACACGATACGGGGGGCGCCAGTGGACTCCGTCGAAATCGTTTCCCATTGGCATTCTGTTGCCAGACGGTCGATCAGCCAGACGTTTGAATGCCCCTCCAGCAGACTTTCCTGTTTGCCATGGCGGGCATCGTTTCGCGTCTCCTCAAAAATGATGCCTCTGTCCACCGGATAGGCATGGGGCGCTATCTTTGCCGCAACTTGGCGATAGAGGCCTGTCGCTGCGTCCTTGTAATTCATGATGGCTGGCACGTCTTCGGGAAGCACGAAGCGCACTTTTCCCATAAGGTCGCGATTGATCACCAGCCACGGTAATTGACTGATAATCTCGTCAAGCGGGGGAGATCGAAGTTCAGCGGAGATTTTTGGCAGAATCTCATCGAACGTGGTCATATCAAACCCTCCGCTTGCGCCTTCTTAACCATCTTGCGAATAAACATCGCTGATGCTCGATGTGGCTCTACCCGCACGGCGTCAAATTGGCTCTGATGCTCGTAGCGTTGATCAATGATCCAGTTCGCAAAAGGATTTTCCGCTGGTAGGACATATCCAGCCCCACTGTAGTGCCCATACCGGTAGCTCTCAAATCGACTCCACAATACATTGACGTGCTTACGGTCAGATCGATCGGAAGGCTCGCCAGTAGCGGAATCCACCGGCATCCCAAAAGCTGTCATAAGGCACTTCAAGCCGCACTCCGCCGCAATGCCGTAAAGATGGTCCGCATTGGCGTATCGCCCGCTTTCAAATAGCCGTTCCGCGTCGTCCGTATGCCGGTCATTGGCATCGCGAAAATCAGTCTGCAATGCATCCCCCCCCCCAAGATCGACGGGACGGTTTCTGATTCACCCTGCGTCGCTGACGCCATGATATCCGCTCCGATATCTGAAATGCCACACGCCTTATCGTTTGAATCTTCCGCGTTTCACCAAAAGCCCCGCCCCCCCTCCCCCGCGCAGGGGCGACATGCGGTGGCGTGGCTGTCCCCCTGCCCCGGCGCGGCGTATTTTTAGGCAATCGCGCTGACATTCCCCGTCAGCGCCCATCCCTGCCGTCTGGTCTACATCCCCCATGTCCGCCGCACCATCCGTCCCATCCGCCGGGGCCAGCCCGGAGGAGAATTTTCCGCTGGGTATCCTGTTGGCCTTTCTGGCCTTTGCCGGTTACAGCATCATGGATGTGACGGTGAAGATGCTGGTGCAGCATTATGCCGTGCCGCAGGTCATCGTCTTCAACAGCCTGTTCGCCTTCATCCCCATCATCCTCTATGCCCTGAAAACCGGTGGGCTGTGGCGTAACCTGCGCACAAGGCGGCCGCAATTCCATGCCGCCCGCGCGCTCTGTGGCATCTGTTCGGGGTTTCTGGGCTTCTATGCCTATTCCCAGATGCCGATTGCCAATGTCTATGCGCTGGCCTTCACCGCGCCGTTGTTCATCACCGCGCTCGCCGTGCCGGTGCTGAAGGAACAGGTGGGGTGGCGGCGCTGGACTGCCGTGGGCATCGGCTTTCTGGGGGTGCTGGTGATGCTGCGGCCCGGCAGCGGGTTGTTGAACCCGGCGGCCTTTGCCGCATTGGGGGGCGCGTTTTTCTATTCCATCGGCATGCTGATTTCCCGGCTGATGCGCGGCACAGAAAGCAGCGTTTCCTTCGCCTTCTATTCCACCCTGGCCAGCACGCTGGTCTATGGGGCCATGATGCCCTGGCTGGGCAAAATGCCGACATGGCCGCATCTGGGCCTGTCGGCGGTGGGCGGTACGTTCTGCGGCATCGCCTTTGTCTGCCTGCTGACGGCGTTCCGCAAGGTGCCCGCCGCCGTGGCGGCCCCCTTCCAATATACCCAAATCATCTGGGGCGTGCTGTATGGCTATGTCTTCTTCGGCAATGTGCCCGATGGCACCTTGTTCATCGGCGTGGCGATTGTGATTTCGTCGGGCCTTTACATCCTTTACCGCGAAACGCGACTGGGCCGGCAGGTGGCCGCCCAGCCGGTGGCGGATGGGGCTTGAACCATGGGCGGTAAATCGCTGATCGGCATTGCCTGGTTCCAGGTGGCCATCCTGTGCTTCGCGGTGATGGATGCCGCCATCAAGTATCTGACGGCGGATTTCGGGACCTGGCAGATCATGTTCTTCCGGGGCTTCTTCTCCCTGATCCCCATTGCCGTGCTGGTGGCCCGGTCGGGCGGGGTGGGCACACTGCGCAGCCGCCGGCCCCTGTCGCATGTGGGCCGGGCGCTGGTGGGGATCGCGGCGGCCTTCTGCTTCTTCTATGCCTATTCCCTGATGCCGCTGGCCGATGCCTATGCCATCGGCTTTGCCGGGCCGTTATTCATGACGGCCCTGTCGGTGCCGGTGCTGGGGGAAAAGGTGGGCTGGCGGCGCTGGCTGGCCGTGCTGGTGGGCTTTACCGGCGTGCTGGTGATGCTACGGCCCGGCCAGGGCGTGCTGTCGCTGGAAGCACTGGTGCCGCTGGCCGCCGCCGCCTTCTATGCGCTGACCATGCTGTATGTTCGCATCCTGGCGCGCACGGAAAGTAATGCCGCCATCACCTTCTATTTCGTCGTCACCATGTCCGCCGTGGCCGCCATCGCCATGATCCCGGAATGGCGCACGCCGCAGGGCTGGCAATGGCCGTTGCTGATCATGGTGGGGGTGATTGGCGGCGTGGCGCAGATCGCCTTCACCCAGGCCTTCCGGCTGACCAGCCCGTCGCTGCTGGCCCCGTTTGAATATACGGCGATGATCTGGGCCGTGCTGTTCGGCTTTGTGCTGTTCGGGGATATTCCCGACAAGGCCATCTGGATCGGCGGCGGCATCGTGGTGGCTGCCGGGCTGTATATCATCCACCGTGAAACGCTGTTGCACCGGCAGGCGACCGTGGCCGCAGGGCAGTAAAGATATTGCACCATAAGCCAATTGCATAACAGGGGCTTGGCGCAGCCGTCGGCTGTTGGCATTGTGCAGGGCAAGACGCCACCGGCATCAAGGTCGGTGTGTACGGCAAGAAGGGGCAAGGCCGGGGCATGCGAACAACAGGGGCTGCACGAAGCACCGTCTGGCCGGGGCGTCCCCATCCGCTGGGGGCCACCTGGGACGGTTTCGGGGTGAATTTCGCCCTGTTCTCCGCCCACGCCGAAAAGGTGGAACTCTGCCTGTTCGACAGCGATGGGCTGCGGGAGATTGAGCGGATCACCCTGCCGGAATGCACCGATGATGTCTGGCATGCCTATCTGCCCGATGCGCGGCCCGGCCTGCTTTATGGCTATCGGGTGCATGGGCCGTATGACCCGTCGCGCGGGCACCGGTTCAACCCCAACAAGCTGTTGCTGGACCCCTATGCCAAGGCGCTGGAAGGGCCGATGCGCTGGTCGGATGCGCATTTCGGCTACCGCGTCGGATCGGCCAAGGAAGATCTGTCGCTGGACCGGCGCGACAATGCGCGCGGCATGCCGAAATGCCGGGTGATCGACCCCGCCTTCACCTGGGGCAGCGAACGCCGCCCCAGCATCCCCTGGACCGACACCATCATCTATGAGGCGCATGTCCGCGGCCAGACGCTGAACCATCCCGATGTGCCGCCCGGCATGCGCGGCACCTTCAATGGTCTGGCCAGCCAGGCGATGATCGACCATCTGAAGGGGCTGGGCGTGACGGCGGTGGAACTGCTGCCCGTGCATGCCTTCACCGATGACCGGCATCTGGTGGAACGGTCGCTGCATAATTACTGGGGCTATGCCAGCATCGGCTTTTTCGCCCCCGAACCGCGCTATATGACCGGGCGGTCAACGCGCGAGTTCAAAAGCATGGTGGCCCGCCTGCATGATGCCGGGATCGAGGTGATCCTGGATGTGGTCTATAACCACACGGGCGAGGGCAACCATCTGGGCCCCACCCTGTCCTTCCGGGGCATCGACAATGCCAGCTATTACCTGCTGCAACCGCAGGATAAGCGCTTCTATCAGGATCATACGGGCACGGGGAACACGCTGAACCTTGCCCACCCCCGCGTGTTGCAGATGGTGATGGATAGTCTGCGCTATTGGGTGGGGGAAATGCATGTCGATGGTTTCCGCTTCGATCTGGCGACAACACTGGCGCGGGAAGCCCATGGCTATGACCCCGGCAGCGGCTTTCTGGATGCCGTGCGGCAAGACCCGCTGCTGGCCGGCGTGAAGATGATTGCCGAGCCATGGGATATCGGCCCCGGCGGCTATCGCGTCGGCCAATACCCGTCCGGCTGGAGCGAGTGGAACGACCGGTTCCGCGACACCACCCGCCGCTTCTGGCGCGGGGATGAAGGGATGCTGCCGGAACTGGCGGCGCGGCTGACCGGATCGGCCGATCTGTTCGACCATGGCCGCCGCCGCCCCTGGTCCAGCATCAATTTCGTCACCTCGCATGATGGTTTCACCCTGGCCGATCTCAACGCCTATGAGGTGAAGCACAATGAGGCGAACCAGGAAGGCAACCGCGACGGGCACGACGCCAATTTCTCCGCCAATTACGGGGTGGAAGGACAGACGGACGATGCCGCCATCCTGAACCTGCGCCACCGGCAAGCCCGTAATCTGTTGGCCACGCTGCTGTTCTCCCAGGGCACACCGATGATCCTGGGCGGGGATGAACTGTTGCGCAGCCAGCAGGGTAACAACAACGCCTATTGCCAGGACAACACGGTCAGCTGGACGGATTGGGAGAGCACCGGCATCGCCGGGCGGGCGATGACGCGCTTCGTCTCCCGCCTGACCTTCCTGCGCCGCCAGCACCCGGTGTTGCGGCGCGGACGCTTCCTGCATGGGCGGGAAGTTTCGGCCAATGGCGTCAAGGATGTCACCTGGATCAACCCGCAGGGCACGGAAAAGGCAGCGGAGCAATGGCGCGACAGCCAGGCCCGTTGCCTGGGCCTGTTGTTGAACGGTCGGGCGGGTGTGCATCCGGGCCATGATGGCGCGCCGTTGCTGGACGAAGTGCTGTTGCTGATCGTCAATGCCACGGCTGAGCCTGTGCCCTTCATCCTGCCCGCTGTGCCGGGGGGCAATGGCTGGCACTGCCTGCTGGATACGGGTTCCGCCACGGGGGAACCCACGGCCAGCCCCGGACCGCTGCTGCCCGTCACCGGCCAGCCCGTCACCCTGCCCGGTCGCACCTGCTGGCTTTACCAACTGGTGGAAACCGCCCACATTCCCCCTACCGATACCGGCCTGGGAGGGCCGGCCCATGACTGATGTCGATTTCCGCCCCCTTCAGGTGATGATCGTCGATAAGGACAGCAACACGCGCCGTCTTTTGCGTGGCATCCTGGCCCGCCTGGGCATCGACAAGATCAGCGACTTTCCCAACAGCACCGATGTGCCCGCCGCCATGCTGGCCACCCAACCAGACCTGCTGTTCATCGATGCCGATGCAGCGGAGCCGGAGGGTTTGCGCTTTGTGCAGAATATCCGCCACGCCCAGCTGCCACATAACCCGTTCATCTGCATCATTGCCATGACCTGGCAGCCGACCCAGCCGCTGATGATGCGCTTCACCGCCACGGGCGCCGATGATCTGATGGTGAAGCCATTCAGCGCCAAGCAGGTGCAGGACCGGCTGACCAACCTGATCGAAAGCCGCAAGGGCTTCGTTGTCACGGCCGACTATATTGGCCCGGACAGGCGGCGCCAACTCCGGGACGGGATGCAGGTGCCGCTGTTCAACGTGCCCAACAGCCTGCGCCTGAAAGTGACCGGCCTTTACGACAAGGCACGGGTTGCGGAGGCGGTGGCCGACGCGCTGGAGGCCATCAATGTGCAGAAGGTGGTGCGCTGCGGCTTCCAGATCGCTTTCCTGGCCGATTTCGGCGTGCCCGGTGCCAGTGCCGGCGGCGACAAGATGGCCGCCGACCATCTGTTGCGTATCGGCCCGATGCTGGAAGAACTGATGCGCCGGCTGAAACCGGAGGCGGATATGCGCGAGGCGCTGGAAAAATACGCCGCCACCATCCGCACCACGCTGGAAGCTTTCAAGGCCGCACAGGGCAAGCCGGCAGCGGGGATGCCGTCCCTGCATGGTGCCGCCATCGGCATTGCTGCCGCCACCTCCCGCCGAACCGACATATCAACGGTTGAACAGGAAGTGCGGGGGGCGGTGACCAGCTACCGCAACCGTCTGGCGGAAATCGCCCAGGCCAAGGCAACGCCAACAGAGAAACAGGTATGATACCAATCTACCTTGATCGTGAACGATCAAGGTAGATTTCGCTTATCCCTCAATGGCCGGGCGGGCGCATCCACGCCCTTGGCTTACGGCGCACGAGCGCCGGGCTGGCGGTCGCAAGCCTCATATCCGCCAAGGGGCATGGGACATGACCCTTGGAGGCCGGCGACCGCCGGCTCGCGGGCGCGTGCCCGCGTAAGCCAAGCTGCCGGAGGCAGCGCCCGGCGCTTGAGGGAACAGGTAAAGACCAAGAGCCATGGCTCTTGGTGTGATACCGATCAAGGTAGATTTCATTTTCCCTTAAGCGCCGGCGGCAGCAACCAGCACCTTGTCGATGCGGCGGCCATCCATATCGACCACCTCGAATCGGTAGCCGTCATGTTCCACCGATTCGCCGGCGGTCGGGATATGGCCGAATTTGAACAGCAGGAAACCGGCCAGCGTGTGATAACCGCTTTCCTCATCGCGCAGGCTCTTCAGGCCCAGATGGGCCTCGACCTCTTCCACCGCCATCATGCCGTCAATCAGCAATGATCCATCGGCACGACGAACGATATCGGCATCCTCGTCCCCGATATCGGGGAGTTCGCCGGCAATGCCTTCCAGCACGTCGGTCAAGGTGGCGATACCCTCCACGGAGCCATATTCATCCACCACCACAGCCATCTGCTCGCCCGACTGCTTGAACAGTTCCATCAGGCGCATCACCTCCGTGCCATCATGCACCACCAGGGCGTCACGCACGGCGGGGCGAAGGTCAAGCGCTTCACCTTCCAGCATGCGGTGCAACAGATCCTTGGTGTGGACGACGCCCAACACGTCATCCAGGTCGCTGCGGCAGACTGGCAGACGGGAATGGCCGCTCTCGCGGATATCGCGCTTGATGTTATCCAGTTGATCGTCGATATCCAGCCACATCACCTCCGGTCGGGGCGTCATGATAGACCGTACGGTGCGGTCAGCCAGACGCATCACGCCTTCGATCATCCGCTTTTCGTCCGGGTCGAACACGCCGCTGGCCGTGCCCTCCGCGATCAGGCTTTTCACCTCTTCTTCCGTCACCGTCTGCTCGGGCTTTTCCGGCACGCGCAACAGCTTCAGCATCGCTTCGGTGGAAGCGCCAAGCAGCCAGACAAAGGGGGCCGTGGCCCTGGACAGGCCGCGCATGATGGGGGCCGCAAAGATGGCAATGCCCTCGGCATTGTTCAAGGCGATCCGCTTGGGCACCAGTTCGCCGGCGATCAGCGACAGATAGGTGATGGCGATGACCACCAGCGTCAGCGCCACCTCTTGGCCATAACCCGTCATGCTGGGCAGCCCATCGATCCAGGGGGCCAGCCGGGCAGCCAGGGTGGCACCACCCACCGCGCCATTGATGACACCGATCAGCGTGATGCCGATCTGCACCGTGGAAAGGAAACGGGAAGGGTCTTCCTGCAGGGCGAGGGCAACCGTGGCGCCGTGCCGCCCCTCCTCCGCCATCTGCTGCAAGCGGATCTTGCGGGCCGAGACGACCGCCAGTTCCGACATGGCAAAAAAACCGTTGAGGAGAATGAGGAACAGGACCGCGGCGAGTTCGAGCGAAACCATCTTCTGCGTTGTGTGACGCGGGCCAGGAAGCGGCCCGCGCACCCATCCTAACGCATTGCGGCAGAAATGCGAGAGTGGTTGCAATGTCCTGGCAAAATTACGCCCCGATGGCTGCAAGCTTTCGCCCGAGGGGCTGTTCGCTGACCGGGCGGGTGGGGTCGATCGTGGATGCGGGGGATGGCGACCAAGGGAGGACAGACGGCAGCGATTTGGGCCATCAATGCCGCCGGATTCCGCCGCAGAACCAAAGGCGCCCCCGTCCGGCATATGCCGGGCGGGGGCGCGTGGTGGCGATTATCATTCTATCAGTGTGTCTTATGGGCCAGTATGTCTTGTGGGCGCGATTCAGGCGACGGCCAAGCCATCGGGCTTGCCGCAGTCATTGCAGGCCAAACGGCTGGCGACACTGCGGACGATATCCACCACATCCTCACGCCGCACCCCATCACGGGCCAGCAGAAGGTGCATGATCGGGTCATCCAGCAGTTCACCCAAACTGGCTTCCCGTTTCTCGGCCTTGGCCAAATCCGGCAATCCCACACCCAGCATACGCTCGGCAATGAGGTTTCCATGGCCTTGATGGCCATCAAGGCCATGGCTGGTGCGGGTACGCGCGGGATCGCTGGTCATGATCGTCATCGCGGCTTCTCCCTCTGGTGTCTTCCGGCGTCGGCGTTCCATATTGGCTGCAACACACAGCCATCATGCGCCCGTTCCATGACAATCCAATGTCGAAAATGCCCGGCGGGACGGTGATCGGCCCCGACCTATACTTCTGCGTCCACATCGCGCCGCAAGGCATAGGCTGAGCGTAGGGCGGTGGACAGGAGGGCGCCGTGACGCCCGTCACGCACCCGGTGACAAAAAGGAAAAAACCGTTGCCGGACGGCACCGGCAACGGTTTTTCCTATCACAGAACCCGTTTGAATTTACTGGTTCATGCTGTCGAAGAAATCATTGTTGGTCTTGGACTGCTTCAGCTTGTCGACCAGGAACTCCACGGCATCCTGCGGTCCCATCGGGTTGAGGATGCGGCGCAGAATCCACATCTTGGCCAGGGTGCCGCGGTCGACCAGCAGATCCTCCTTGCGGGTACCTGACTTCTGGATATCCAGTGACGGGAAGACACGCTTGTCGGACAGCTTGCGATCCAGCACGATTTCGCTGTTGCCGGTGCCCTTGAATTCTTCAAAGATCACTTCGTCCATGCGGCTGCCGGTATCGATCAGCGCAGTGGCGATGATGGTCAGCGAACCACCCTCCTCGATATTGCGGGCAGCACCAAAGAAGCGCTTGGGACGCTGCAGGGCGTTGGCATCCACACCACCGGTCAGCACCTTGCCCGACGAGGGTACCACGGTGTTGTAGGCGCGGCCCAGGCGGGTGATGCTGTCCAGCAGGATCACCACATCGCGCTTGTGCTCCACCAGGCGCTTGGCCTTTTCCAGCACCATTTCCGTCACCTGCACATGGCGGGTCGCCGGTTCGTCGAAGGTGGAGGATACCACCTCGCCGCGCACCGAACGGGCCATGTCGGTCACTTCTTCCGGGCGTTCATCGATCAGCAGAACGATCAGATAAACTTCCGGGTGGTTGGTGGCGATGGAATGGGCGATGTTCTGCAGCATCACCGTCTTACCGGTGCGCGGCGGCGCCACGATCAGGGCGCGCTGGCCCTTGCCCAGTGGGGCAACCAGATCGATCACCCGCGTTGTCATATCCCTCCGGCCCTTGCCGGAATTGTCGACCTCGATCTCCAGCTTCAACCGTTCATCGGGGTAAAGCGGGGTGAGATTGTCGAAATTGATCCGGTGACGCACCTTGTCCGGGTGATCGAAATTGATAGTGTTGACCTTCAGCAGCGCGAAATAGCGCTCCCCATCCTTGGGGGCGCGAATCTGGCCTTCCACCGTGTCGCCGGTCCGCAGGCCGAAGCGCTTCACCTGCGAAGGCGAGATGTAGATATCATCCGGCCCTGGCAGGTAGTTGGCTTCCGGGCTGCGCAGGAAGCCGAACCCGTCGGGCAGCACCTCCAGCACACCTTCGCCATAGATCGGCACATCATTTTCCGCCAACTGCTTGAGAATGGCGAACATCATGTCCTGCTTGCGCAGGGTGCCGGCATTCTCGATCTGCAGCTCCTCTGCGAAGGCGAGCAGTTCGGCGGGGGTCTTGGCCTTGAGTTCCTGGAGATTCATCGCGGGCTTAATGGTGGCGGTCCCTGGGACCGGTTGCGGGAGGGCGGAAGATCGTCCTGGCGAAAAGGGAAGTGCGGCACGCTGATCAAACCCGGACCGCCAGAGCCGCAGGAGCGGAAACCGGGGCCCCCGGATCAATGATCCCGATAACGTCCGACCGATCGGAATTGTTGCGATCGATCGACAACAGGCGGCATTTCAGGGTGGAATCGGATCGTGCGTCTGGTCACAGGAGCAAGATTGGCGAGATATCGGCGGGAGGGGGAAAGCAACCACCGGCGCATCCCAGCCAATGATTATCAGCTGAAGGACAATCCGGACACGTTGGCACGGGCGTCAACCACATCCCCTGGCGGGAATGCTTCCCCTTTCACGATACATCGGCGAAAAACCCATCGCCAATAAACCGAAAGGGCGGGCATGGGCAAGCACCCGCAGGGAATGGCTGCGCCTGCAGCTTCCAATAAGATGGTTAGCCCAGCGTGCCACCCAAGTCAAAGCAAAAGCGTCCGGTTGTGGCAAAACGCAGCATATGGGTCACACCGGCGGGCGAAGTTCAGGAAAAGCCTATAAAAATGCACGCGCGCCAAATGCGGGCTATGCTTAAACGGTTGTTCCTGTAATATATGCACAAGGATAGGTCAGCCCCGGACGGTATGTCGATGCGTCTATTGATTGCCGATGATCATGAACTGGTCCGTGATGCGTTGCGTTCGCACTTCGAACGGGAAGCGCCAGGGACCATTGTCAGGGGGGTTGGAACCGTCAGCGAGGCGCTTAAAGCGCTGGATGACGGCATCCCCTTCGATATTTTGCTGCTGGACCTGCGCATGCCCGGCATGAACGGGCTGAACGGTCTGGTCCGGCTGCGGGAACGCTATCCTTCCCTGAAGATCGCCCTGATGTCGGGCGAGGCGAAGAATGAGGATGTGCGGCTGGCACTGGCCCATGGGGCCGTCGGCTTCCTGCCCAAAACGCTGCCTGGAACCCTGCTGTTGCAGGCATTGCAGCGGATGCTGGCCGGTGAAATCTTCATGCCGGAGAATATGGCGGAATCGGCGTCCCATTCGGACGCCAATACGCTGAACGGCACCTTCACCCGACGGGAGCGCGAGGTGCTGGATTTTCTGCTGAAAGGCCAGTCCAACAAGGAGATTGCCCGCGCGTTGAACCTGGAAGAGGTGACGGTCAAGTTGCATATCCGTGGTCTCTGCCGCAAGCTGGGGGCGAAGAACCGCACCCAGGCGGCCATGCGAGCAGTGGAGCTTGGCCTTGCCCGCTGATCCCGTGAAACCAGCCGTCGGCGATCTGCCGCGCGATCCCAACGGTCTGCCCCGCGGTCTGCGTCATGACCTGATCAATGCGCTGAATGCCATCCAGGGCTTCGCAGCTCTGCTAGAGGCTGACCTGCCCGCAGGTCAGACGCGGGATTTCGCCAGCCGGGTACGGCAGGCGGGGGCTGAGGCCATGCGGCTGGCCGACATGATCCCTTCCAGCCCCAAGGAGGCGGTGCGTGCGCTGATGGTATCGTCTGCGCCAGACGCCGATATGCTGGTTCTGGCCCTGGACAGTTTCGGTTGTGACATCACCCTGGTGGACAGCAGCGCCCGTGCCAACCAGGCCCTGGCCAAGGCGCCGAAGGCGTGGGATCTGGTGCTGGTGGAATCAGCGCTGGCGGCCAGCATAACAGATGCAGTGACCACGGCAGGTCTGCCGTTGTTGATCCGCGACGCCGTCATGCCCGCCGCCACCCTGGCCATTCTGCTGCGGGAAACTGCAAAGGCAGGGTAGCTGACACTGCGTTGCGTCACGTTGTCATCGCAATGCAACAAGTCGCTATCCCCCAACCCCTGTTCGTGCGACAGTTGGTGTCAATCCGCCTTCGGGTTGACAATAGAGGTGTCGCATGAAGACACACATGGCATTGGGCGCCGGGCTTTTGGCAGGTCTTTTGGGCGGTTTGGCAGGCACCTTTTCGGCCCAGGGTGCAACAACCTGTATCATGCCGCAGTTGAATGGCGGTACCGGCAAGGATGCCGTTGCCGCCATTGATCGCGATCGTGAGGCATTGTTGCGCTATGAAATGTGCCTGCAGGAGGAGGAAAACCTCTATCAGGCGCTGAGCGCCGGTTCACCTGAAACCACTGCCCGCCAGCGGCAGGCCGCTGCCAATCTGCGGCGTACGCTGGAAGCGTGGCAACAGACCCAGCGCGCGGCAGAGGAAGCCCGACAGCGCAAAGGTTCCTGAACCGCCCGATAAAAGCCAGGGCGGTCCCCGCAGATCAATGACCATCACCCTGCTGGGACAGCCGGAATGCGTGCTGCTGTTCTGGTGACGCCTCCCGCTGGTGTTGCTGCTTCCATTCTTCGTAGGGCATGCCATAGACGATGTCGCGGGCATCATCATAGCTGAGGGGAAGACCGCGCTCCTCCCCTGCTGCCCGATACCATTTCGCCAGACAGTTACGGCAGAATCCGGCCAGGTTCATCAGGTCGATATTCTGCACATCCGTGCGTTGCTGCAAATGGGCAACAAGTCTGCGGAAGGCCGCCGCCTCCAGCGCCGTCTTCATGTTCTCGTCCATATTCTCTCCTCTCGTCCCTGGTTACCCGCGAATTAACCAATTACTCCAGAGCGTTGGTCAAAATATTCACTGCCCTTGGAATTTTCTTACGTTTACCACTAAATCCGGTTGCCGATCCGCCTTTAATGGGGAACTATCAACATATATCCAATTTCGTCGCTTTTCCGTTCCTGCGTTCGATCCACCAGCCAGCGGAGACTCCATGGTTATCGATATGCGTACACGGCTTCCCCACGGGCATCTGGCCAATCACGCGGCCGATATCCACTTTCACGCACAGCAGCTTTCCCGCTGCGCCAGCCAATTGGCCAACCTGCTGGCACAGTTGCAAGCGCTTGATGTCAACGGGCTGCTGAAGGAGTTCGAGGCGACGCGCTGATCGCCTCATCCACCAACAGGGGCGGCAACAGCCGGGCCAGCCGGGCGGCCCAGGCGGCGGCACCTGTCGCGTCGGCGATCAGGTCCTGGCGGATTTCCAGCATCACGCAGGGAGTTCCCGTGGGTTCTGGATGCTGGATGATCGTGTAATCCGTGCCGGTGCGGGCGCTGTAGGGTTCGTTGTCACCCACGACAATGTCCCCTTCCGCCCGCAGGGCTGCCAGCAACGGCAAGGCAATCCGGCCATCCTGATTCCACAGCACGCCGACATGCCAGGGTCGGGCGGCCCCCCGCATCACGGGGGTGAAACTGTGGATGGATACCAGCACGGGCGTCTGCCCCCGATCCCGGATCAAGGCCATCCGGTCGCTGATCGCCTGGTGATAGGGATGGAACAGCGCATCCAGCCGCGCCTGCCGGGCGGTGGTCGACAGGTTGGCGTTGGCGGGAATTTCCGTGCCATCGCTGACCAGGGGCATGCTGGTCGGATCGTCCGGTTGGCGGTTGCAATCCACCACCAACCGGGAATAGACGGTCAGGATGGCAGGGGCGTCCAGCCGCCGGCTCAATTCCTCCGTCACGGCGGCGGCACCAATATCCCAGCCGATATGCCGGGCCATTTCCGATGCGGGCACCCCACCCAGGTTGCCCAGCGCCTGCGGCACCGCCTTGCCAGCGTGATCGCAGACAAGCAGCACAGGGCTGTTCGAACCAGGGTTCAACAGGCGGACGGGGGCCGGATCGGCCAATGTCAGCAACGGCGGGGAAATGTTGTTTTCCATCATGGTTCCCAAGCTTTAGCGCAAAGCCGCGCCAACGCAAGGGCCGCCGTCACACCATCCTTGCAGAGCCGGAAGCCGTTCTTATACCAATCTCCCTTGATCGTGACCGATCAAGAGAGATTTCGCTTATCCCTCATGCGCCGGGCGGGCGCATCCGCGCCCTTGGCTCGACGGCGCACGAGCGCCATCCTGGTGCTGTGATCAGCCCACGCGCAGGTCAGCCAACCGCAGACGCTGGTTCAACTGACGCTGGCCCGCCACATCATGGATGCTGACATCCACCGCTCCCGCCGCCCAGTCGATTTCGATCATGCCGAAATTCTGTGAGCGGTAAGCCTCCCCCACCCGCCGCGCATTGGGCGGCAGCACGGGCCAGACCTCTGTCAGACCGGAGGAGGTGAAGTCCCACAGCGGATAGGGGACATTCAGGTCCAACCGGGATATCTCGGCATAATGCGTATCGCCGGAGATGCAGAACAAGCCGTTGGCCCGCTTTTCGCGGATGGTTTCGATCAGGCGCTGGTGATCATGGGCGAAGTTGATCCAGGCCTCCCAGCCGGGGAAGTCGGACACCACTTGCAGCGAGGAGGCCAGGATACGCAGGTCCGCCGGCTGGGCCAGCCGACCTTCCAGCCAGCGCCACTGCGTTTCCCCCAACTGGCTGGCATCATCTTCCGGCAAGCGTTCATAGGGGCCGGGCACGGTTTTGCCAGCCGCGTGGCGGGCCTTGGCCCAGGTCTCGTAATCCTGGCCGCCCATGTCGATGGTCTTCAACGGGCTGCGGTTCCAGCGCAGGTCCGGCAGGATGATCTGCAGGCGACGGCCTGCGGGGCCGAACAGGTAATCGGTATAGATGCCATCGGCCCGGCTGCGGCGGATGCTGTCCGCCGGTTCCCCGAAGAAGTCACAGAACAGGCGGCGGCTTTCCGCCTTCATCGGGTAATCGGCACCGGCGTCGTTCTCGCCGAAATCATGATCATCCCAGGTGGCCAGGATCGGCACCGCATCGCGCAGCCTCTGGAAACCCGGCTTGGCCGCCAGCATGGCGTATTTGGCCTTCATGTCATCGACATTGCGGGTATCCAGATAAACATTGTCGCCCAGCAACAGCATCAGGTCCGGCTTCGCGGCCAGGATGGCATCCCAGATCGGCTGATCCTTGCTCTGGTGCGCGCAGGAACCAAAGGCGATGCGGGTCGGCGTGGCGTCCGCCTTCAACCGTTTCACCACCTGCGCCCCGGCCTGTGGGGCGACCGTGGCAGCAGCAGACAAGGCGGCCATACCGGTCAACAGGGCACGACGGTCAAGCGGGGAACGGGACATGGGCGCGGGGTATCCTGGAAAAGGGAAAGGCGCCAGAGGCATGAATCCCCTGGCGCCCACACGATACTGAAAAATCAGAACTGCTTCTTCAACGTCACAAAGAACTGGCGCGGCGAACCGGCCAGCAGCGTCTGGGCCAAGCCATCCGGGTCGCTGTTCACATAGCCGTTCGACCCGATGGTGGAGACATATTCCTTGTCGAACAGGTTGGTGACATTGGCCTGGATCTCCAGCCCTTCCAGCCAATCCCCGCCTTCGAAGCGATAGCCGAGGGAGGCATCCACCAGCGCATAACCATCCACCGAACCATCGTTCAGATAGGTGTAATAACGCTTGGAAGTGTAGGAGGCACCGACCTTGCCGAACAGGTTGCCATCATCATAGGAGACCTCGCCCTTCAGCAGATGCTTGGGCGAGTTGACGACGGTCTTGTCCTTGGTGGCGGCGGTCACCTTGCCGTCAGAACCCAGGACGTTATCATCATAGGAACTGTCATTATAGGAGTAGGAGCCGAAGACCGACCAGGCGTCAGTGATGTTATAGGTGCCGGCGGCTTCAATCCCGCGTGTGGTGACACTGCCGACATTCTGCAGGCCCGTCAGGTTGCCCACGATGCCGGACCCGACAGTGACCGTCAGCAGACGGTCGTCGAACTTCACATCATAGGCGGCCAGCACACCTTCGAACTGGTCGATATGGAAGCGCCAGCCCAGTTCAACGGTACGGCTGGTTTCGGGCTTGAGGCTGCCACGGATCTTGTTGAAGGCTTCCTCCGTGGTGCTGAACGGGCCGCTGGTGCCCGACGATTCAAACGCGCGCATATTTTCGGCGTAGGAGCCGAAGATCTGGTGATCGGCGGTCAGGTCGTAAAGGAAGCCCGCCTGCGGCAGGAAATTATCCTTGGACTCGATGGTGCCGTTCTTGGAGTCACCCACCACGGTCTTGGCCGTGTTTTCCACCTTCATCGACTTGAAGCCGGCATTGATGGTCAGATCGTCGGTAATGGCCCAACTGTCAGACAGGTGGAACTGGGTGGTCTCTGTATCGAAATCATATTCCCATTGGGTGGCGAATGGCCCGGTCTGGAACTGGGTAGAGGAACGGCCCGGCGAGGCGCGGTTCAGGGCATAGAAGCGGCGGGCATGGTTGAAATCATTCTGTTCGCGCCAGAAACCGCCATTGATGGTGTGGTCGCCCAGTTCCACCGTCAGGCCGCCGATGGCACCATACCGCTCGATATCATATTCGGTGGTGCGGATGGAGATGGGGGCACCACCCGGCGTCTGCACATAGGGAGTGTACCAGACACCCTGCCCTTCATTCTTGTGGCCATAGCCAGTCAGGTCCAGGGTCACATTGTCGGTGATCGGGTAATTCAGGGTCAACGCGCCGATCGTATCCTTACGCAGGCCGGCGGCATCGTAATAGGCATCATCCACCGTCTGCACCGGCGACGGATAGGAGCCCGTGACATTGCCGTTATAGATATCGGCGACCTGGACCGCCAAAGCCCAGTTCTTGGCAAAATTGTCCCAGTCATAGCCCAGCCGGTCGATCATCGACAGGGACAGATCCTGGTAGTCATTTTCGCGCCGGTCGGACCAGTTGACCCAACCGGTCAAGGTGCCCTCACCCACCGGCTGCACCGCCTTGAAATTCAGCTGGTCCTGGCGCTGGATGCCATCGCCCTTCCATTTTTCCGCATTCTGGCGGGTATAGCTGAGATAGGCGCGGGTGCCGGTATCCAGTTCACCGGTTTCCAACCGCACGAAGCCACGCGCGGTATTTTCCGACCCGAAGGTGCCGGAAACGAAGGCACCGGCATCCTTGGACGGATCGCGGGAGGTGAACTGCACCGTGCCGCCCAGATTGCTGGTGGAAGCGGTGGCCAGCGAGCCGGCACCCTGGGCCACCGTCGTCGCCCCGACATTTTCCGAGCTGATGGCGCGGGAGATGTGCAGACCATTATGGTTGCCATAGGACATGTCGCCCAGCGGCACCCCATCCAGCGTGAAACCCAGCTGGGTCTGGTTGAAACCACGGATGCTGACGCGGGCCGACCATTCATAGGCACCGAACGCATCGGCAGACTGGAAGCTGACGCCCGGCAGCTTTTCAATCGCCTTCAGCGGGCTGGTGCCCGGCGCTTCCAGCGCGATGGCGGCAGCGGTGATGCCCTGCACCTGCCGGGCCTCGCCACGGCCATAAACGATGATCTCTTCCATCGCCGCATTATCGGCAACCTGGGTATCCCCGGCAGCGGCGGTGGTCGCGGTCTGGGCCAGGGCAGGCGTGGCGGCGAACAGCAGGGCCAGCGCGGTGCCAGCCAGAAGGTTCTTATGGATCATGATGAGGCTTCCCCTAAGTCGCCGCTGTTCGGCTTTTATTGCGGCGCAGCATGGCGATAGCAGGGAAGCGTTTCAGGATTTTGACCGTGGGTTTCCCGAATTATTACGCTTATCCGCCTGTTTGATGACCTGATCCGCCATCAGGGCGCGGCACGCCTGCGGCAAAGCCGCATTGAAGGCACCGCGCGCGCAAGCTAGAACAGGCATCTTGCAACCATTCACCAGACAATCCCGGACCAGGGGCGGAGAGTTTCATGCAGCCGATGTGGCGTGTCGCGTTTGAAGTGCCGGAGGCGCTGGTCCCCGTTTTCGCCGATATGGTGGAACCGCATGTCGATGCCGTTTCCACCTTCGAGCTGCAGGAAGGCGGCCAGTGGCTGATCGAATGCACCTCCTATAACGAGCCAGACACCAGCCGTATCGGCATGAAGCTGGCCGTGCTGGCCGCCGCCCATGGCATTGCCGAGCCGGAACTGACCAAGGAGCCGCTGGCACCCATCGATTGGGTGACCCAGACCTATCTCAGCTTCCCGCCCATCACCGCCGGTCGCTTCTTCATCCATGGCAGCCACCACAAAAAGCCGGTGCCCAAGGGCAAGATGGGGCTGCAGATCGAAGCGGCCATGGCGTTTGGGTCGGGCGAGCACGCCACCACCCAGGGCTGCCTGCGCGCCATTTCCGAACTGGCGGCCAGGGGACGCATCAAGGATGCGCTGGATATGGGCTGCGGTTCCGGCATCCTGGCCTTCGCGCTGGCCAAGCTGGCGCATGTGCCGGTGATCGGCGTGGATATCGACGAACTGTCGATTGAGATCGCGCAGGAAAATGCCAAGCTGAACCGGGTGCATAAGCTGGTGAGGCTCTATGCCGCCAATGGCTATGCGGCAGAGGCCGTGCGCCGGCATGGCAAGTTCGATCTGATCGTCGCCAACATCCTGGCCCGCCCGCTGGCCCGGATGTCGCCCAGCCTGCGCCGCCACCTGAATCCTGGCGGCACGGTCATCCTGTCCGGTCTGCTGCACCGGCAGGAACCGCTGGTGATCAATGCCCACCGCGCCCAGGGCCTGCGGCTGGTCAAGCGCTTCCGCCTGGGTGACTGGTCCACCCTGGTGCTGAAGGGCTGAAAACCCGATGGCGGCCCCCGCATTATTCGCCCTTTATGCGGGGGCCGCTCTGGCGGAAATCGCCGGCTGTTTTGCCTTCTGGACCTGGCTGCGGCTGGGGCGTTCCGCGCTTTGGCTGGGGCCGGGTATGGCCAGCCTGGCCCTGTTCGCCTTTCTATTGACGCGCGTGCCGGCGGATGTCGCCGGTCGCGCCTATGCCGCCTATGGCGGGGTCTATATCGCCGCCTCACTGGCCTGGATGTGGCTGGCGGAAGGCCAGCGGCCAGACCGTTGGGATATAATGGGGGCTAGCCTCTGCCTGATGGGGGCAGCTATCATTCTACTTGGCCCCCGTCAGGGATAGGTTGCTGTTCTTACAGCAACGTCCTGGCGGCACCACCCAAGGCATAAAGCCCCAGCGCCGCCAGCAGGATGCCGGTGCCGACATTGATCCAATGCACGGTATTCCCCGTGACCCGGCGTCGCAGCAGGGTCACACCGCCGCACAGGATGGCCCACCAGAGCAGGGAACCCAGGAAGATACCGGCCACCAGCGTGGCATCCTGGGCCGGCCCCTTGGTATTGCCGAAACTGACCACCACGGTGCCGATGCCCAGGATCGTCACCGGGTTGGTGATGGTGAACAGCAAGCCCGTGGCCAAGGCCGCCGGCAGGTTGCCTGCCACCGGCACCGCCGTCAGCGGCTTGGGATCACGCAGGAAGCTGTGAACGGCCACCCCCAGCAGGAACAGGCCGCCCACGATCTGCAAGGCCAGCATGTTGCCGGTAATCACATCCAGCACGGCGGTGATGCCGAAAGCGGCAATGGCGCTGAAACCGGCGTCGGCAATGGCCGCCCCGATACCCGTGGCAAAACCAGTGGCCAGCCCGCGTTCCAGGCTGCGGCGGATGCACAGCAGACCGGTGGGGCCGACCGGGGCGGCAATGATGATCCCCAGCACCACACCCCGCCACAGGATGCCCATTTCTTCCAGCAATCGACGCACTCCTGCAACAGGGTCAAGGCGCTGTCACATTGCCCTCATGCTGACGCATGACAGGCGGTTTTGGTTAAGGCAGGATATGATCATGCCTGACCGTCATCCCCCCGCACATGACCCGCTGGACGAGATCAACCTGCATCTGCTGCGGGAATTGCAGCGCGATGCCCGGCAGTCCTTCGCCGATCTGGCCCGCCAGGTGGGGCTGACCGCCCCGGCTGTGGCGGAGCGGGTGCGCCGGATGGAAGCCTCGGGCCTGATACAGGGCTACCGGGCGGAGGTCAACCACGCCGCCCTTGGATTGAAGCTGAACGGCTTCGTCCGGGTACGTATCCTGCCGGGCCGCGATGGGGCGCTGGAACGCTTTGCCAACGACCGACCGGAGGTTCTTGAATGCCATCATGTGACGGGCGATGACAGCTATCTGCTGCGGATCGGGGCCCGCGATGTGCATCATCTGGACCGGCTATTGACCCATCTGGCCGATTACGGCAGCACCCATTGCGTGATGCTGCTCTCCACCAAGGTTCAGCACCGGGTTCTGGAGCCACTGCCGGTATGAGTACGATCACCGCCGGGACCAAGGGCCCCGCCGTGCGCCGTGCCACGCTGGTGGGGGCCAGCGCCATCCTGATCTGGTCCACCCTGGCATTGCTGGCAGCCATGGCCGGGCCGGTGCCGCCCTTTTTGCTGGTGGCGCTGTCGTTCGGTGTGGGCGGGCTGGTCAGCCTGGGCCTGCTGGTACTGGCGCGCCGTCCCCTGGCCCCGCTGCTGCGCCAGCCCTGGCCGGTCTGGGCACTGGGGATCGGCGGGCTGTTCGGCTATCATTTCCTCTATTTTCTGGCCCTGCAATCCGCCCCGGCGGCAGAGGCCAACCTGATCAACTATCTCTGGCCGCTGTTGATCGTGGTGTTCGCCGGGTTTCTGCCCGGTGAGCGGTTGGGAAGGGCGCAGGTGCTGGGGGCCGGCTGCGGGCTGGCGGGCACGCTGTTGCTGATCACCGGCGGGGCGGGATTGACGGTGAAGGCGGAATATCTGCCGGGATATCTCTCCGCCGTGGCCTGTGCCGTCACCTGGGCCGGCTATTCGGTGCTGTCACGCCGGTTCGGTGCGGTGCCGACGGAGATCGTCACCTTTTTCTGTCTGGCCACGGCGGCCCTGTCCGGCCTCTGCCACCTGCTGTTTGAGGTGACGGTCTGGCCGCAGGGCTGGGCCTGGGCGGTGGTGGCCGCCATGGGCATCGGCCCGGTGGGGCTGGCCTTCTTCGTCTGGGACCATGGGGTGAAGCGCGGCGATATCCAGACGCTGGGGGCCTTGTCCTACGCTACGCCGCTGCTGTCCACCGGGCTGCTGATCCTGGCTGGCCGTGCCGCCCCCACCTGGGTGGTGGGGGCGGCCTGCCTGCTGATTGTCGGCGGCGCGGTGGTGGCGGGCCGCCGGCTGCGGGGCTGAACGCTGCCTACCGTCCCAGCTGTTCCAGCAGCGCCTTGTGGAAATCGTCAGGGGCCTCCACCTGCGGGGAATGGCCGAAGGCGGGGAACTCCACCAGCGTGCTGTTGGGGATCGCCCTGGCGGCGCGGCGGCCCAGTTCTGGGTAATTGCCCAGCCGCGCGCGGGTTTCCTCATCGGCACGGTTGGCACCGGGGGCCGTGCGGTCCTTGGCCCCGATGAACAGCACCGTGGGCGTGCGCAGCCGCACCAATTCATGCACCACCGGTTGGGTGAAGATCATCTCCGACGTTTGCGCCTGGTTCCAGGCGACCTGCTGCCTGCCCGGCCCGTTGTAAAGCCCCGCCGCCATCTGCACCCAGCGGTCATAATCCGGCTTCCAATTGCCATTATAATAAAAGCGCAGTTGATAGGCCTTGATCGTGTCGGCGCTGGTTTTCAGCTCATTCTCATACAGGCTGTCGATGCTGGCATAGGGCACACCCTCATATTGCCAGTCCTCCAGCCCGATCGGGTTGACCAGCAACAGCTTTTCCACGGCCTCGGGGCCCTCGTGGAAAGTCAGGGCATAGCGGATGGCCAGCATCCCGCCCATGGAATGGCCCATGATGATGGGTTTCGTCACGCCCAGCGAGCGCAGCAGGTCGCGCGTGTTGGTCGCCAGTTGCGCCAGGGAGAACTGATAGCGCACCGGTTTGGAAGAGGTGCAGAACCCCACCTGATCCGGCGCGATGACGCGATACCCGGCCCCGGTCAGCACGCCGATGGTGGCTTCCCAGGTGGCGGCGCAGAAATTCTTGCCATGCAGCAGCACCACCACCTTGCCATTGGCCGGGCCGGTGGGGGCCACATCCATATAGCCCATGGAAAGATCCTGCCCCTGGCTGGCAAAGGTATAGCGCTGCAACGGGTAAGGATAATCAAACCCTTCCAACTGCACGCCATAGGCCAGGGGCGCGGACGTTTGGGCCAGGGCTGCCGGTGCGGCACATGCTGTCAGCAGGGCGGCAAGGATGGGGGCGGTCAGGCGGCGCATCAATTCTCCCCTATGGGATCAGGCCAGCAGATCATGGTGGGTCGGGTGCCGGCGCATCCAGGCAAAGGCATAGCCGCAGATGGGGCGTATCTTCGCCCCTTCAAGCCGGGCGGCCTCCATGATCTCTTCCATCAGCTTGCCGGCAGCCCCGGTGCCGCGCAGGGCGGGCGGAGCCTCCACATGCAGAATTTCGATCAGGCCGGGGCTACGCCGGTAATTGGCAAAGGCCACCTGCCCGTCAATGGCCAGTTCGAACCGGGCAGCATCGCGCTTATCCGTGAAACTCATGGGCTTTCTCCTTATGGTTAAACAGAAGCGGCTGTGGGATGAGTATATTTCAAGGGAAATTTCCTTTTTCTGTCACCTGATAATCCCCCCTTGCCAGTCCCCCGGCGCTGAACGATGTTGAGCGCTGATATCATCCCCAGCCAGGTTGCCCTTTGGTCCGCCGCACCCGCCCTGTTCCCAGCCCTGCCAAGGCCCCGCGCAAGCGCGCGGGCGCGGTGCCGGCTGACGGGTCGGCACTGCTGCTGGCAGCGGCATCCGCCTTGGCGGCGCAGCAGCGCCGGCATGTGGCGGCCATTGCCGGGCTGGTGGTGCAATCCTATTGGGCCGCACTGGAAACCGGTTTGCCCATCGCCCCACCGCCCCCGGAACTGCCGGCCCGGCTGCCGGCAGGGCTGGATGAGGCGATGCAGGAACAGGCCACCCGCTGGGGGGCCGACTTGGCGCCGTTGCCGGTGCCGCTGGTCTGCGAAAAGCTGGGCAATCTCTATGCCGGCCTGCTCTCATCCGAACATCGCGCCCGCCATGGCGTGTTCTACACCCCCGCCTCGCTTGCCTCCTGTCTGGCTGATCAGGCGGAAGGCGCTGGGCTGGATTGGGTGTCGGCGCGGGTGTTGGACCCGGCATCCGGCTGCGGTGCTTTCCTGGTCGCCTGTGGGTTGCGCATGGCCGGCGCCCTGCGCGATGTGGAGCCGGCCCTGGCGGCGCGCGGCATCGCCACCCGGCTGCGCGGCTGGGAACTGGACCCGGTAGGCGCCTGGATTTCCGTGGTGATGCTGGAGGCAGCATTGCTGCCGCTGCTGCACGGCACCGGTCAGCGGTTGGACGATTGTGTTCAGGCCGGTGACAGCCTGGACCGGGGGGAGGAGCCGGCCTTCGATCTGGTGATCGGCAACCCGCCCTATGGACGTCAGGTGCTGCCCAAGCCGGTGCGCGCCCGATTCGCCCGCAGCCTGTTCGGCCATGCCAACCTTTATGGCGTGTTCATGGATCTGGCGGTGCGGCTGGCCCGGCCCGGCGGGCTGGTCTGTTTCCTGACCCCCAGTTCGTTTTTGGGCGGTGATTATTTCAAGCATCTGCGCCGCACCCTGGCCGAGGAAGCGCCGCCCCTGCGGCTGGATTTTGTGGAACAGCGCAAGGGCGTATTCGACAATGTGCTGCAGGAAACCGTGCTGGCGACATATCGCCGGGCCGGTGGCGGCACGCGGCGACCGCGCCGGGCGGAAGTGCGGATGATCCAGATCGCCCAGGGTGGCGGCATCGGCCTCTGCCCCGCCGGCCATTTCACCCTGCCGGCGGATATCACAGCCCCCTGGATTTTGCCCCGGCACGCGGGGGAGGCAGAACTGGCGGCCAGCCTGCGCGCCCTCTCATATCGGTTGGCCGATTGGGGCTATGGCGTCTCCACCGGCCCGCTGGTCTGGAACCGGCACAAGCCGCAGATTGCCGACGCCAGGGCCAAGGGCGCCATCCCCCTGGTCTGGGCGGAAAGCATCACACCCGATGGGCGCTTTGCCTATCGCTGCCAGAAGGCCAATCACAAGCCCTGGTTTACCCCTGGTGCTGGCGATGACTGGCTGGTGATCCGCCGCCCTTGCGTGCTGTTGCAGCGCACCACGGCCAAGGAACAGGCCCGCCGGCTGATCGCCGCTGAAATGCCGGCCAGCTTTATCACCCCGCATGGTGGGGTGACGGTGGAAAACCATGTCAATATGCTGGTGCCGCGCGTGGCGCGACCGCCCGTGTCGCCCGCCGTTCTGGCCGCCTTCCTGAACAGCCGGGCCGCCGACCGGGCCTTCCGCTGCCTGTCGGGCTCTGTTGCTGTGTCGGCCTTTGAGCTGCAGGCCATGCCGCTGCCCGATCCCAAGGCCCTGGCCCCGCTGGCCCGGTTGGTGGCGCAGGGGGCGGCGCGGGACGTATTGGATGCCGCCTGTGATGCGCTGTATGGCCTGTGACCATGGGCCTGCCGCCGCTGCTGGACCGGGCGGAAATCGCCCGTCGCCTGAAACTGATCTTTCCAGAGGGCACGCCAGAGCGCGATAAATGCGTGCGCGATGCCGCCGCCGCCACGGTGGGGGCCTTGCTTTATATTGGTGCGGTGGAAGGGGCGGATATCTGGGGCAACCCGGTGCATGTGGTGCGGATGGGCGAAACAAGGATGCTGTTTGCCGCCGATGAGGAGGCCCGCGCCGCCTATGCCAAGGCGGCCACCGCCATGGGCAATCGCTGGTATCAGGATAACAGCCGCGAACAGGTGCGGGACGAGGTGATCCGCCAGGGGCTGATCCCCAATGGCGCCATCATCGAACGACCCGGCGTGCCCACCACATCGTCCAAGCCGCGCTATGCCCTGGCGGCCCGCTTCGCCGCCTTGTTCAACCCCGGCCTGACGGGTGAGGCATTGGAGGCGGCGGCGGTGGCCTGGGCCACGGCCACGCTGAACGCCGCCGCGCGGGCGCGCATCAATTCCCTGCGCGTCAGCACCGAAAGCGATACCGAAGATGTGCTGGTGCGCTTTCCCAACCGGGAGACGCGGCTGCTGGCCCCCGGCCCCAGTTCGCTGATCGCCAAGGCGGTGGTGGAGGAATTCGCCCCCCGCTTCCTGGCCGACCCGGTGGTGTTGTGGTTGAGCGAGAGTGCGGCCAAGGTGGCCGCGCGGGATGAGGGCTGGATCAAGCGGCTGGGCCTGCGCATCACGCCCGACCGCACTTTGCCCGACATCATCCTGCTGGATCGCGGCCATAGCGCCGATGATCTGATGCTGGTCTTTGTCGAGGTGGTGGCCACCGACGGACCGGTAACGGAACAGCGGGCCCAGGCCTTTCTGGAAATCGCCCGCGAGGGCGGATTCGGGCCCGCCCATGTCGCCTGCGTCACCGCCTTTCTCGATCGCTCGCGGACGGAAGTGAAAAAGGCGCTGCCCTCGCTGGGCTGGGGCAGTCAGGTCTGGTTTGCATCGGAACCCGACCGGCTGATGCGGCTGGACCCGGCACCGGCCCGGTTGCGCGGGCTATCCTCCCCCTGATTGCGCGCCCGTGAACCTTTCGCCCTTTGCCGCGACTACCAAAGCAGAAAGGGGAGGCGCGATGGCACAGGATGAACAGGATGACAGGGCCGATCTGCTGCTGGTGTTGCGGTGCCAGTTGGGGGAGGCGGCGGCCTTTGACGGGCTGGCCCGGCGCTGGGCCAAACCACTCCAGCGGTATCTGACAAGTTGGACAACCGATGGCGATGCACTGGGGGATCTGGCCCAGGATGTCTGGCTGCGGATTTTGCGCGGCCTGCCCGGTTTGCGCCAGCCGGATCGGTTCCGGTCCTGGCTGTTCGGCATCGCCCACCGCACGGCGATGGATCGGTTCCGGGAAAAATATCGCCAACCATTGTCAATGCCGGAAGAAGCGGCGGATCAAATCGCCGGCGATGATACGGGCACGGATACCACCGACCGGGAACGGCTGCTGGCCGGTCTCGACCGTGCGCTGGATCGGTTGGGCCCGGTGGAACGCCAGACGCTGACGCTTTTCTATCTGGAAGATATTCCCCTCAACGAGGTTGCCCGCATCACCGGTGTGCCCGCCGGCACGGTGAAATCACGCCTGTCGCGGGGCCGCGCGCAATTGCGCGCCATCATGAAGGAGCAGGAAGCATGACAAGGGCAGACAGCGCACAGATCGAACAGCGCTTGATCGCTCAGGGCCGCGCCCTGCTCAGCGGGCCGGGGCGCTGGGGGCATGTGGCCTTGCTGGCCGCAGCACTGGCCATGGCGGCCACGCTGGGCAGCCTGCTGGCCACGGAACCGGGCCTGCCGCTACGTACCATCACCGCCCTTTCGGTGATGCTGGCCATGGCCCTGGCCTGGGTTGCCTATGCCGTTTGGGTGCTGGCGCATCGCCGCCCGCTTTATGGCCGGCACCGGCTGGTGGCCAGTTCCATGGGATGCGGCTTTGCCGGCCTTTATACCGCTGGTGCCGCTGCCCTCTGGCTGGGGGCCGATATGCCGGTGGCGGGGCCGGCAGCAGGGCTTGGGGTGGTGATGCTGGCTGTTGGCCTGCTGCTGCTGATCCGGGCACGCCGGCAGGTGCAGGCACTGGAGGCATGGCGCCGCCGGTTGGAAGGCGGGGCCTGATCTTCCCTGAACAATGATCCCGGCACGGGGTCCATACAGTCCCCGTGCCGGGATATCGTCATCAGAAGTCCGCCGGGGCGGCGATGCCGCTGGCGGTCAGCTCGGCCTTGATGGCGCTGGTCAGCCGCTTCAGCCCTTCGGCGCTATAGGCTTCTGCGCGGGCCACCAGTACATCCTGGGTGTTGGAGGCCCGCAGCAGCCACCAGCCATCCTTGGTCTTCACGCGCACGCCGTCAATATCATTCACCTCGTCCCCGCTGGCGGCAGCGGCTTCCTTGACGCGGGCCTTGATCTCCTCGACGGAGGCGAACTTGCGTTCTTCCGACACCTGGAAGCGGACTTCCGGGGTGTTCAGCACGTCCGGCAACTCGTCGCGCAGGGCGGAGAGCGTGCCCTCCCGGCTGACCAGACCAATCAGGCGCACGCCGCAATAGGGCGCATCGTCAAAGCCATAATATTTATCGGCGAAGAAGATGTGGCCCGACATTTCGCCGGCCAGCGGGCTGTTGGTTTCGGCCATCTTGGCCTTCAGCAGCGAATGGCCCGTCTTCCACATCAGCGGCGTGCCACCGCACTTGGCGACATGATCGAACAGGGTCTGGCTGGCCTTGACGTCGGCAATGATGGTGGCACCGGGATGGCTGCGCAGGACATCCTTGGCATAGATGGCGACCAGCTGGTCGCCCCAGACGATGCGGCCCTTTTCATCCACCGCCCCGATGCGGTCGGCATCACCGTCAAAGGCGATACCCAGATCGGCACCCAGCTCCTTCACCTTGTGGATGATATCCTCAAGGTTTTCCGGGATGGTCGGATCGGGGTGATGGTTGGGGAAATCGCCGTCGATCTCATCAAACAGCAGCGTATGCTTGCCCGGCAGCCTGGCAACCAGACGGCGCAGGATTTCGCCCGCCGCCCCATTGCCATTGTCCCAGACGACGTTCAGGTCGCGCACACCATCATAATCCAGCAGCAGACGCTCAACATAGGCGTCCTGGATATCGATGGTTTCTTCCGAGCCTTCGCCGCTGGCGAAATCACCGGCTGCCGCGATGGTGCCGATTTCCTGGATTTGCGCACCATAGACGGGGGCCTTGCCCATCATCATCTTGAAGCCGTTATAATCCGGCGGATTGTGCGAGCCGGTGATCATCAGCCCGGCATCCAGCTTCAGATGGCGCACGGTGAAATACAGCATGGGCGTCGGGCCCAGGCCGATGCGCACAACATGCAGACCGGTGGATTTCAGCCCTTCCACCACGGCCTGTTCCAGTTCCGGGGAGGAATGGCGGCCATCATAGCCGATGGCGACCTTGGTACCGCCCTGGCGGACAACCTGGGTGCCGAAGCCGCGCCCGATGGCGCGGGCATCGTCGGCATTTACCGTCTTGCCGATGATGCCGCGGATATCATATTCACGCAGCACCGTGGGGTGGAACTGATGCGCCAGGGTCATGGTTGCGTCACCTAGGATTTCTGGTGGTTGTTCGATTGATATTGATATGGCTACCGTTGGTTCGTCTTGCGACGGCACCACCAGCAGCCTTGTTTTTTCAATGGTCCCGATGCGGCTTTTTCAGCCGGCCCGGGCGACCGACGCAAGAATAGGCGAAACCCAGCATTTCCGCATCTTCCGGGTTGAAGATGTTGCGCAAGTCCACCAGCACAGGCTGGGCCATCTGCTTGGCGACCCGGCCCAGATTAATCATGCGGAATTCATTCCATTCCGTCAGAACAACGGCGCAGTCCGCCTGTTCCAGCGCGCCATAGGCATCGTCTGCCCAGACCACGCCGGGCATCAGCTTTTCCGCTTCGTGCCGACCGGCGGGATCAAAGGCGGATACCGTGGCACCGGCGGCCTGCAGGGCGGGGATGATATCCAGCGCCGGGGCGTCGCGCATATCATCGGTGTTGGGCTTGAAGGTCACGCCCAGAATGCCGATACGCTTGCCAGCCACCGTCCCGCCGCAGGCGGCGATGATGCGGTCGGCCATCGCCTTCTTGCGCTTGTCGTTGATATCCACCACGGTTTCGATGATGCGCAGCGGGCTGCCATGATCCTGCGCGGTGGTGACCAGGGCCAGCGTGTCCTTGGGGAAGCACGATCCGCCATAGCCGGGACCGGGATGCAGGAACTTCTTGCCGATGCGGTTATCCAGGCCGATGCCCTTGGCCACATCATGCACGTCCGCCCCCACCTTCTCGCACAGGTCGGCGATTTCGTTGATGAAGGTGATCTTGGCGGCCAGGAAGGTGTTGGCGGCGTATTTGATCAGTTCCGAGGTTTCCAGGCTGGTGAAGACCATCGGGGTTTCGATCAGGAACAGCGGGCGATACAGCGCCCGCATCACCTGCCGCGCCCGGTCACTGTCGGTGCCGATGACCACGCGGTCGGGCCGCATGAAATCCTCAATCGCCGAACCTTCGCGCAGGAATTCCGGGTTGGATGCCACGTCGAAGTCGGCTTCCGGCCGGGTCTTGCGGATGATGCGCGCCACTTCCCGGCCCGTGCCCACGGGCACGGTGCTTTTGGTGACGATCACGGTGTAATCGTCCGGGTCCAGCGCCCCGGCAATCTCCGCCGCTGCCGCATAGACATAGGAGAGATCGGCATGGCCATCGCCGCGCCGCGAGGGGGTGCCGACGGCAATGAACACGGCATCCGCCCCGGCCACCGCACTGGGCAGATCGGTGGTGAAGGAAAGCCGGCCCGCCTTGGCGTTTTTTTCCACCAGGGCTTCAAGCCCCGGCTCATAGATGGGGATCTGACCCCGGCGCAGCCGTTCGATCTTGCCCTCATCCTTGTCAACGCAGATGGTCTCCACGCCGAATTCAGAGAAGCAAGCCCCCGAAACCAGCCCGACATAGCCAGTCCCAATCACCGCGATCCGCATTCAATCCCCCGTCCCGCCGGGCCACAAAAACACTGGATATTATAAAAACACAGAAGGGCGGTCGCTGACATCCCCCTGTCAGGTCGACCGCCTCCATGGCTTTTAAAGCATATCCTTCAATGCTGCGCGCACCTTGTCGGCCATGTCCGGTCGTTCCAGCGCATAGGCGACATTGGCCAGCACGAAGCCCAGCTTGTCGCCGCAATCGAAGCGGCGGCCTTCGAACTTGAAGCCGTGGAAGGGCTGCTTGCCGATCAGCTTGGCCATGGCGTCGGTCAGCTGGATTTCGCCGCCGGCCCCTTTTTCGAACACGGACAGGTGCTGGAACACCTCCGGCTGCAGGATATAGCGGCCCTGGATGGACAGGTTGGACGGGGCCTTGGCCGGCTCCGGCTTCTCCACCAACCCCTTCACAGCGACCAGTTGGCCATCCTCACCGGCGATATCCAGGATACCGTATTTGTTGGTCTGTTCGCGCGGCACCTCGAACACGGACAGCATATTGCCGCCCACCTTGTCATAGGCATCCATCATCTGGGCCAGACAGGGGCGGTCGCCCAACACCTGTTCGTCGGGCAGCAGCACGGCGAACGGCTCATTGCCGACGAATTCCCGGGCGCACCAGACGGCATGGCCCAGGCCCAGCGGCTCGGCCTGACGCACATAGGACAGGAAGCCGGACTGGATCTGGATCGCCTCGACGATCTTCAGCAGATCGTCCTTGCCGCGACGGCGCAGCGTTTCGTTCAGTTCGTAATTCAGGTCAAAATGATCCTCCAGCGGGCTTTTGCCCCGGCTGGTGACGAAGCAGAACTGCTCGATTCCCGCCGCCTTTGCCTCATCCACCGCATGCTGGATCAGCGGACGGTCGGCAAGTGGCAGCATTTCCTTCGGGATGGCCTTGGTGGCCGGAAGGAATCGGGTCCCCAGACCCGCGACAGGAAATACGGCCTTGCGCACTTTTTGGGGCATCTCGGTCCCTGCTTTAAAAGCCAAAGAAGATCACAGGAAGGCGGAAAAGCCCGCCACGCCCTGTTGTGCCACGCGCCGCCGATGCCCGCAACACGCCCGGAAAAGACGATGCGGTGAAACGGAGAAGGCGGAACCGGTCGGGTGGAGGAACATTACAACCATCCTGTTGTTCCATCCCATGATCTGTGTCACGCGGGCCAGTGACAAGACGGTGGCGGCGCTGAGGATTTGCCGACCGGGTGGATCGTGCTACTCATAGGAAGAAATCGGCTTTTGTCCGTTGCCGGGGCCTGATGGTCATGGTTCTGACAGACAATCATCCAATTTTGTTTTAATAAGGGAACAATCCTGTTGATGCGGTATCAGTGTGGTCTTGTTCCTGGAAGGAAGGGCCATATTGCATCTCATCAGGGGGACGACCCGCGACCCCGGTATTGGGATTGACGATGAACATCCTGATTGGTGACGATCATCTTCTGTTTCGTGAAGGCCTCTGCCGCCTGCTGCTGCAGCTGGATGAAAAGGCCACCTTCGTGGAGGCGGGCACCTTCGACGAGGTGCTTGCGCTGGCCCGTGGGGAGCAGGAGTTCGACCTGATCCTGATGGACCTGCAGATGCCGGGATTCCCCGGCTTCTCTGGTGTTCAGGAAGTGTGCGAGAATCAGGCCGGCACACCGGTGGTGATCGTATCCGCCTCCGAATCGCAGTCCGATGTGCGGGCGGCGCTGGATGCCGGGGCGTCCGGCTACATCCCCAAAAGCTCCAGCGTGAAAATCATGCTGAGCGCGCTCAACCTTGTTTTCTCCGGTGGCATCTATGTTCCCCCGGCAGCGCTGCTGGGCGACAGTGGCGGTTTCGGCGGGTCTTCAACTGGTTCCGCCTCCGGTGGTACCGTCGGGAATAATACCCCCGGTTCGCCGTCATTGACCCAGCGCCAGCGCGATGTGCTGCGCTGCCTGCGCGAAGGCAAGTCCAACAAGCAGATCGCTTATGAACTGGGCCTGTCCGAAGGCACGGTGAAAATCCATGTCACGGCGGTGATGCGGTCGCTGGGGGTACGCAACCGTACCCAGGCGGTGATCGCCTCTGCCGATCTCCTGCCCTGAATGATAAGGGCGCTTTCCGCGCGATATCCCGATTATGAGCATTGATGATGTGACGGCCCCGACGGTAACGCCGCTCGGGGTCACGGCCTATCTGGCCGTTGAGGAATTCCTGGAACCGCTGCTGGCGGAACTGGGGGAGGTGCGGTCGGTGCATGGGCGGCTGGTGCTGGCCGACGGGCCGCCGCGCCCTGCCGCCTGGGCGCAGAATATCTGGTACGATCCGGTGCTGATCCCCATCAGTTCTATCAAGCAGGGGGCCAAGGCGCTGCGCGCCATTCAGCGCAACTGGGCCCTGTACGGGTTCCAGCACCATCGCCGGGCTCAGTTGATCCAGGACAATCTGCCCCATGTCTCGGCCAAACCGCTGACTTTCTTCACAAGCCCGCCCACGGCCCCGCTGGGGTCCTGGACGCTGCTGAACGAGAACACGATCCTGGCCTCGGCCCGCTGTTCCAGCCCCTTCCGCAATGGGGAGATCGAGTTCATCGAGGATAAGGCCACCCCGCCCAACCGCGCCTATCTGAAACTGTGGGAAGCCTTCACCCGCATCGGCCACACGCCCAAGCCGGGGGAGGTTTGCCTGGATCTGGGGGCCTGTCCCGGCGGCTGGACCTGGGTGATGCAGACCTGTGGGGCCAGCGTGATCGCCATCGACAAGGCCCCGCTGGACCCGCGCATCGCCCGCCTGCCCGGCGTGACCGAACGGCGGGAAAGCGCCTTCGGCCTGAAGCCCAGCGATATCGGCCCGGTGGATTGGCTGTGCTGTGACGTGATCTGCTATCCGTCCAAGCTGTTGCGCATGGTGCAGGGCTGGCTGGAGTCCGGGCTGGTGAAGAATTTCATCTGCACCCTGAAATTCCAGGGGGAGACGGACCATGAAACCGCCCGCGCCTTCGCCGCCATCCCCGGCAGCCAGCTGGTGCATCTGTGCCAGAACAAGCATGAGCTGACCTGGATAAGGCTTGATCCGGCGCGGGCGGATCAATTACCCCAATCACCCGATCCATTGCCGTAATCATCAATGGCGGCCAGCATGGCCGCCACCAGATGGCGCTCATCCTGCGTCAGTTCGGGACGCCAGACATCGAACAGCAGGATCACCCTTGTCTGGTCGCTGTTGTTCCAGGCCTCATGTTCGATGGTGTCGTCAAACAGCCAGGCCTGCCCCTCGCGCCATTCGCGCGTGTCATTCCCGACGCGAAAGCCGCAGTCGGGTGGCACGATCAATGGCAGATGGCAGATCAGGCGGGTATTGACGAAGCCCGTATGCGGCGGGATGCGGGCACCCGGCAGCAATCGGGAAAACAGCACGGACGGTGCCCGACCCCTTATGCCGGTCAGCGGTATGCCTTCCAGTGCCGCCGCCGTGGCGGGGCAGCGGGCAAGATTCTCCGCCTGGGGTTCCCCATTGCGCCACAGATAAAAGGCGCTCCAGTCCTGGCTGTCCCGCAGGCCCGAACTGTCGATATCCGGCCGGTCCCCCTTGCTGCTTTGCAGATAGGGCTGGAAACGTTCCGGGCCCCGCATGATCGCTTCCAGTTCCGCGCGGATGGCGGGGGTGGCGGCTTCCAACCTTTCCAGCCAGGGAAATAAATCCCGTTCATAGAATTGGATTTGCGGCAGTTCCGGGAACAGATAGGCCTGGGGCTGCTGCATATAAACGGTGCGGTGACCGAACAGGATATCCAGGGAGCGGACGAAACGACCACTGGATCGGGTCGGATCAAACCCTTCTGCGGTCAGGCGATCCCTCAGAGAGGTTTCGAAACGCTTGCCATATTCCTGGCACTTCGCCTGTGCCCGCCACAATTCGCTGGCCAGATCCTGCGGTGTCTGGGCCGCGGGTGGGGCCCGTTTCAGCGCCTCCCGATAGAAGGCGACGGCAGAGCGGTCATTATCCTGTGCAGCGAACAGATCACCTTTCAGCAGCAGCGCCCGGCAATTGCGCGGATCGCGGGCCAGCACCTTCTCCAGGCTTACCGCCAGCCCCGCCATATCCTGGGTGCCCCGCTGGGCATAGGCGAGCGCCAGCCAGATGCCGGCATCATCCTGCCCGGCGGCGATGGCCCCTTGAAAGGCTGTGCGCGCCGTCGGCCAGTCCCCCCGCCGGAACGCCTCCATCCCAGCTTTACCTAGGGCTGCCGCACCGCCACCCATACTCATAAGTTCCCCCGAATTTTCCCGGCGCTATGGGAAACGACAATGAAATGGGGGTCAATGGAAGAGTTGTTGAAGATGGTGGGGGCGGCTTTTGCATCGGTTTTGATAATGCTTCCGTGCTCAAACCCTTTACCGCTCCAACACCAGTTCTATGGCTGGGCGCATCGCCATGGTGGCGGTGTAGCCCAGTTCGATCAGCTCATCGGCCTTCTCAAACTCCAGAATGCCGATATGGCCGATGCGCGGGGTCAGCAGCACGTCGGGCGGTTCGCCCGCCAGACGGGACCGGGTGATCCGGTCCTGCATGATGTCGATGGAACTGGCCATCACCTCCAGCACATTGGGGGTGGGCTGCTTGGGGGCCATGAACTGGGCTGCCAGGGTGCGGGTGCGTTCGCCCATGGCGTTCAGCTTGGCGGCCAGTTGCGCCAGCGGTTTGGGCGTACCGCCACCCCCGCCGGACGTGCCACCGCTGCCGCGCGGCGCGGCGGGTGTTTCACCGGTCGCCTCGCCGCCTTCCAGCAGATGGTCGGGCAGGGAGACATTGACCGGCCCCAATTGTGCCTTCGACAGGCGGGGCAATTGCGACAAGTCGCCATTCAGGTTGACGGCGATAACGATTTCCGCCCCCAGCGCGCGGGTCAGCGTTACCGGCACCGGGTTCACCAGCGCACCATCGGCCAGCCACATACCTTGAAAGGGGACGGCGGGGAACAATCCTGGAATGGCGGCAGACGCCCGCACCACATCCAGCAGATGCCCCTCGCGCAGCCAGACCTCCTTGCCCGTCGCCAGATCGGTGGCAACGGCGGCAAAGGGGATGGGCAATTGTTCGATGGGAATGTCGGTATGGGGGTTGCGGAATGCCTCATAGGCTTTTTCCACGCTGACCAACCCACCGCGCGACAGGGTGATGTCCAGCAGCTTGAACACGCCGAGCATGCCGAAGCCCTGGGCATAGCGTTGCAAGGCATCCAACTGGTTGGTCAGGTGAGCGGCCCCCACCAGCGCACCCACGGAGGTGCCGCAGATCATCGCGGGTTTGATCCCGATTTCATCCAATGCGCGCAACACGCCCACATGGGCCCAACCACGCGCTGCCCCACTGCCCAATGCCAGACCGATTTTCATGCTTCCCCCTGGGAAACCAGTGATGCGCCAAGTGTCGCAACAAGGTGCTACAATAGGACAAGTCCCTTGCGCCGAAAGGCACAGGGGAGCAATAAGCCCTAGAAACTACGACAAAAGGAAGGCCGATGCGCGCGTTGATCGCCCGTCTGCTCTGGCCGGGGCTGCTGGGGCTCTGCATAGCCGGTTACTGGTGGGGCTGGCAATCCGGCCATGCCGTGCTGGCCTTCAACGCTACCTATTTCGGGCTGGCGGCGGCGCTGCTGCTGCTGGAATGGTTGATGCCCTATGAACCGGCCTGGGTGCCCAGCGATGGCCAGCTGTTCAATGATATTGCCCATACGGTGATGAACAAGGGGTTGGGCCAGGCAATCGCGGCCAGCTTGGCCATCATCGGCGTCTCCCAATCCCCGCCCGCCGTGGGCGGTTGGTGGCCGGAAAGCTGGCCACTGGCGGCACAGGTGGCTTTGGCCCTGGTGGCCGGTGAGTTCGGGCTTTATTGGGCCCATCGCACGGCGCATGAATTCCGCGCCATCTGGCATTGGCACGCCATTCATCACAGCGTCACCAAGCTTTGGATCGTCAATACCGGGCGCTTCCATTTCCTGGATTCGTTGTGGAAGACCGGTTTTGCCCTGGCGGTGGCCTATCTGGCGGGTGCCCCGCGCGATGTCATTGTCTGGGTACTGGCGATCACCGCCTATATCGGTTTCCTGACGCACTGCAATGTGCAGATGGTCTGCGGCCCGCTGAACTGGATATTCTCCACGCCCGAACTGCATCGCTGGCACCATAACCGCGACCCGATTGAGGGGAACTGCAATTACGGGGAAAACCTGATCCTCTGGGACATGGTGTTCGGCACAAGGCTGCTGCCGGCTGACCGCAAGCCGCCCAGCAATGTCGGCTGCAAAGACCCCGTGCCGGACAGCTTCCTGGGCCAGCTTGCCTATCCGTTCGATGCCTGGAAACGGCGGGATTTCTGGAACAAGAAGCCGGTTTAAGGTTGGAAAATAAAAGATACCATCGTATCGTTAATGCCTAATAACAACGATTATCGATATGGTTATATCTTTAACCCACTCGTCGCCGGAGATGTTGGCGCAGTCTGTCGGCCAAGCTGCCCGCCAGAAGCGGCTGGCCATGAATCTGACGCGGGCCGAACTGGCGGAGCGGGCCGGTGTTCCTGCCCCTACCTTGCGGCGGTTTGAAGAAACGGGTCTTGCCCCTTTCCTGACGGTGATCCGGTTGGCCTTCGCGCTGGAGGGAGAGGTGGGGGTGAAGACTTTGTTCAGCCTGCCGGATGATCTGCCGGCGACTTTGGATGAATTGATCAAGGCGGAAAGCAAACCATCGCGTCGCCGCGCTACCGGCATAAGGGGCCGATCATGACAAGGGGGGGCGGCCAATGGCACCTGGGCGGCCCGCTTTCCATCGGCTTGGATAATCTGGCTGTCGGTGACGCGGATGTGACCAGCGTGGCGATGGGACGCATCGTGTGGTCCACAGCGCGCCGGGCCGCTGTTTTTGAACCGGGGGCGGATGCGATAAGTCGTAGCGTTCCGCTGTCCCCTCTCAGCATGAAAATACGCCCTGGCCTTGTTCCCGCCGATCCGGGGGAGTTCGGTGGGCTGCATGGCGTCTTTGCCGACAGCCTGCCGGATGGCTGGGGCAGCCTGCTGGTGGATCGGGAGGCGGAATTTCGGGGCCTGCGTCGAACGGATCTGACCCCGGTGGATCGGTTGGCCATTGTTGGTGCGGGCGGGATGGGTGCATTGACCTATCGACCGGAAGCGGCGGGGCTTACGGAACCCGATGCCATTGATCTCGCGGGGCTGGCCCTGGCGGCTGACAGGGTATTGGCCAGCGCCGGCAACCCCGTGGTCGCCGATGCGTTGGCCCTGCGTGCTGTTCTTGGCGGGTCGGGCGGTGCGCGCCCCAAGATTGTTTGCCAGATCGCAGAAATGGGGAACGATGATGCCTTGCTGCGACCAGCCTCTGCCCCGGCTGACTTCGCCTTCGGCCATTGGCTGGTGAAGTTTCCATCGACGGAGGACGGGCCGCAAGCAGCGGAAAGCGAGTATGCCTATGCCCTGATGGCGCGGGCAGCCGGGATTGCGATGCCGGAAACACGCCTGTTGACGGCCCGCGATGGCCGCCGATTCTTCGCCATCCGCCGCTTTGACCGCGACGTGGCGCTGGTGGCGGGCAAACCGGTGATGCGGCGATGGCATATGCTGTCCGCTTCCGGCGGCCTGGAAAGCGATCACCGGAAGTTCGCCTTCGATTATGCGGCCCTGCTGGCCTGGGTTGCCGCACTGACCCGCGATGTCCGTGCGGTGGAAGAGATGTTTCGCCGCGCCGTCTTCAATGTGATGGCCCATAACCGCGATGATCATGGCAAGCAGCATGCGGCATTGCTGGATATCGATTCACGGGGCCAATGGCGTTGGCGGCTGGCCCCTGCCTATGATCTGACGCCATCGGAAGGGCCGGGCGGTGAACATAGCCTTGCCGTAGCCGGGAGGGGGCGGCACATCAAGGCGTCCCACCTCTCGGCCCTAGCGGCGGGAACCCTGGTCAGCCGGGCGCGGGCAGGGTTGATCATGGCAGAGGTTGCCGATGCCATTGCCCGATGGCCAGCCTTTGCCGATCAGGCTGGCCTGGGCGAACAGGCAACCGCCCGCATTGGCCGGTTGCACGAACTGCCGCCGCTCACTCCGCCGCTGCACTGATGGTGGGCGGCGGGTGACGCCAACGGGAGAGCAATTCCGCCTCGCTCTCCTTGGCCTTTTTCAGATGCGACAGCTTCACATGGCCATAGCCGCGAATATGTTCCGGCACGGCGGCGATTTCCACCGCCAGCCCATGATTGGCCGGTGACAGGCCGGCCAGCAATTCGTCGATCACGGCGATGTAATCGCTGATCAACTGGCGTTCCAGCTTACGTTCCGGGTGGCGACCGAAAATATCCCATCTTGTGCCGCGCAGCCCCTTCAGTTTAGCCAGCAGGCGGAAGCCCAACAGCATGGCAGGGCCGAATTCCTGCTTTTTCAACTGGCCCGTCGTCGGGTCCACCGGGGCGGTGGCGGGCGGGGCCAGATGGAATTTCAGTTTGTAATCGCCTTCAAACTGGCTTTTCAACTGCGCCAGGAAACGCCCGTCCGTGTAAAGCCGCGCCACCTCATACTCATCCTTATAGGCCATCAGCTTGAACAGATAGCGGGCGACGCTGCGGGAAAGCTGGTCGCGGCCAGGGGTGCGCTGGGCCTCCACCGTGCACACCCGGTCCACCAATGCCTTATAACGCCGGGCATAGGCTGCATCCTGATAATCGGTCAGGAAGGTGACGCGGCGTTCCACCATCTCTTCCAGCGTTTCCGACAATTTGCGATGGGCAAAGGCACCGGTCGTGTCGGCTTTGGGCGTGGCGGCATCGATGACGCGGGCGGGGTCCACGGCGGCGCGACGGCCCCAGCGGAAGGCATCCATATTCATCTTCACCGCCGCACCATTCATCTCAATGGCCTTTTCGATGGCCTCGGCGCTGGTGGGGATCAGCCCCTTCTGCCAGGCATAGCCCAGCATGAAAAGGTTGGTGGCGATGCTGTCACCGCACAGGGCGGTGGCGATCTTGGCGGCATCCAGCGCATGGACGGAATCGGCCCCGCCGATGGCATTGGCGATGGTGCGGGTCAGGCTGCCCGATGGCACGGTGGCATCGGGGTTGGTGATGAAGGCGGCGGTGACATTTTCCGCATTGTTCACCACCGCCTTTGTGCGGCCCGGTGCCATTTTGGAAATGGCATCGGCATTGGCCGCCACCACGATATCGCAGGCCAGCACCAGATCGGCCCCGCCGGCGACGATGCGGTTGGCATGGATCAGGTCCGGCCGTTCGGCAATGCGCAGGTGGGAGGTGACGGAACCGCCCTTCTGCGCCAGCCCGGCCATATCCATGGCGGTAAAGCCCCGCCCTTCCAGATGCGTGGCCATGCCCAGGATGGCCCCGATGGTGACAACACCCGTACCGCCAATGCCGGTGACCAGGATGTTCCAGGGCCGGTTCAGCGTGGGGATATCCGGCTGGGGCAGCGGGCCCCAATCATCCCCATCCTTCTTCGCCGCTGGCTTGGGCTTTTTCACGGAGCCACCTTCCACCGTCACGAAGCTGGGGCAGAAGCCCTTCAGGCAGGAGAAATCCTTGTTGCAGCTTGATTGGTCAATCTGGCGCTTGCGGCCGAATTCCGTTTCCACCGGCACGACGGACAGGCAGGAAGATTTGGTCGAACAATCGCCACAGCCTTCACAGACCAGTTCATTCACCACCACCCGCTTGGCCGGATCGGGGAACTTGCCGCGCTTGCGGCGGCGGCGCTTTTCGGCGGCACAGGTCTGTTCATAGATCAGGATGGTGACGCCCTTTTCCTGCCGCAGGTCGCGCTGCACCCCATCCAGCTCGTCGCGGTGGAAGATTTTGGTGCCGTGTGGCAGGCCGCGCCCCAAGCCATATTTCTCCGGATCGTCGGAGACGACGACGATGCGCTGCACCCCCTCCGCATCCAGTTGCTGGGCAATGTCGAAGACGGAGAGGTTGCCATCCACCGGCTGCCCACCGGTCATGGCCACGGCGTCATTATAGAGGATCTTGTAGGTGATGTTCACCTTGGCCGAGACGGCGGCGCGCACGGCCAGAATGCCGGAATGGAAATAGGTGCCGTCGCCCAGATTGGCGAAGACATGGTTCTCCTCAGTGAAATGGTTCTGGCCGATCCAGTGCACGCCTTCGCCGCCCATCTGGCTGAACACATCGGTGTTCCGGCCCATCCAGGTGACCATGTAATGGCAGCCGATGCCGGCCAGCCCCCGGCTGCCCTCGGGCAGTTTGGTGGAGGTATTGTGCGGACAGCCGGAGCAGAAGAACGGCGTGCGCACGACGGTGGAGGATGAAGCCGCGCGGGCCATCCGCGCCTCGATCCTTGCCAGCCGCTCACTGACATAATCATTGGGCCCGAAGGAGAGCAGCCGGGCGCCCAGCACGCGGGCAATATCGATCGGGTTCAGTTCGGCCTTTTCGGTGAAAAGCGGCTGGCCGGTATGGTCGGTTTTGCCCAGCACGCGGGGGCGGCGGTCCCAGTGGAACAGCTGTTCCTTGATCTGGCTTTCCAGCAGGGAACGCTTTTCCTCCACCACCAGCAATTCCTGGGTCGCCTGGGCAAAGGCGCGCATGCCCTCGGGCTCCAACGGCCAGGCCATGGCGACCTTATAGATGCCCAGCCCCAGCGCGTGGGCCAGTTCCTCCCCGATCTCCAGCTCATCCAGGGCCTGGCGTACATCCAGATAGGATTTGCCGATGGTGACCAGCCCCAGCCGGGGCGACGGGTGCCCGAACACCACCTTGTCCAACCGGTTGGCGCGGGCGAATGCCTTGGCGGCATTCAGCTTCCAGTCGATCATCCGCGCTTCCTGGATCAGCGGGGTGTCGTGCAGCCGGATGTTCAGCCCCCCGGGCGGCAGGGCGAAATCCGTCGGCTCCACGATATTCACCCGCTGCGGATCAAGCGAGACGATGGCGGTGGTGTCGATGGTGTCGGCAATGGTGGTGAAGCCGACCCAGGTGCCGGCATAGCGGGACATGGCGAAGCCGACCAGCCCCATATCCAGGAATTCCTGCACACCCGCCGGGTTGATCACTGGCATGAAGGCATGGATGAAGGCCTGGTCGGACTGGTGCGGCAGGGTGGAGGATTTGCAGCTATGATCATCGCCGGCAAAGGCCAGCACGCCACCATACCGGCTGGTGCCGGCGAAATTGGCGTGCTTGAGGGCATCGATGGAGCGGTCCACCCCTGGCCCCTTGCCATACCAGATGCCGAACACGCCATCGACGGTGGAGCCTTTCCACAGGTTCACCTGCTGGCTGCCCCAGACGGCGGTGGCCCCCAACTCCTCATTCACGCCGGGCTGAAAATGGATATTGCCACGGCCCAAAAACTTGCGGGCCTGCCACAGCGCCTGATCATAGGCACCCAGCGGCGAGCCGCGATAACCGGAGATGAAGCCGCCCGTATTCAACCCCGCCGCCAGATCGCGCTGCCGCTGCAACATCGGCAGGCGCACCAGTGCCTGGGTGCCATTCATGAAGGCCGTGCCCTGTTCCAGGGCGTATTTGTCATCCAGGGAAACGGTGGCGAGTTTGCGGGCGGCGTTGCTCATGAAGCATCCCCTTTTACTATATCGGCACGCCATGACGTACCGATAACCTGAACCTGTTCGTTCCAAGCGTAACGCTAAAAAATAGGTCAATTCTACTGACTTATTTTCGGTCCGAACGAGGGGCTGTTCCGCGTGGGATCGTGCAGAAAAAGGCTGAAGCGGGATCATTCCTTACTGCTGCGGCGCGGTGGTGCGGCGCAGCTTCATCGCAGGGCCGATTCCCGATTCGGGTTCCCCGTCCCAGGCTCCGACCTATTCCACTCCGCCGCCGCGCGGCGCGTGCCGCGTGCCGCGTGAAGCCACGCCAACGGATATTGGCGTCGGCGATCAAGGCAAATGAGTATTGCCTGTGCCTCCGGTTGGCGAATAATCCAGCCATCGTTATCAGGAAAAGCAGGGTGACGGCGGGCGCAGGTTTTGACAATGGAAACCGATCTGCATCGCCGGGGCCGTTTTCGCTGGCACCGACCTGCGGGTGGTGACCTTGACCCAATACTGCCTGAATACCCGAAAATGTTGAGGGGAGGATGCATAGTAACCATCGAAAAGATGGCTGAAACTCGGTGCGTGACGGCGCACCGCCGTTGCGTTAATGTTTTTTTAACTCTTTCATCCGGATTTACGCCAAAATGGCAAAGAATGACCCTTCCACGTTACCCTACCGACCTTGCGTCGGCATCATGCTGATCAACAAGGATGGGCACATTTTCGTCGCCCGCCGTCTGGATACGCCCGGTGCGTGGCAGATGCCGCAGGGCGGTATCGATGCCGGAGAAAGCCCGGCGATGGCTGCCCTGCGCGAACTGGAGGAGGAAATCGGCACGGCCAAGGCCGTGCTGCTGGCCGAAAGTGACCAATGGCTCAACTACGATCTTCCGCCCAACCTGCTCGGCAAGGTCTGGGGTGGAAAATATCGCGGCCAAACCCAGAAATGGGTGGCCTGCCGTTTCACCGGTGTTGATACGGATATCAACCTGGAAACCGAACACCCGGAATTCGACTCCTGGCAATGGGTGACGGTCGATGAACTCCCCCGGATGATCGTTCCCTTCAAACGGGCGATCTATGATGCCGTGGTGCAGGAATTCCGCCATTTGGCGGTGCCCGCCTGAAGGGACGTGGCGCCGGTCGGGTTTTTGTACCCGCCTGCCGGCGCCGCCCTGCCCCCATCCCGTCAGTCGAAGGCAGGCACCCGCGCTTGGGAATGCCAGAAGGACCAGCGGATACCGACACCGACATTGACGTTCACGTCGTCACGGTGCAACGGGCTGTCCTCATTGGCGGCACCACCGTAATATCCAACCTGCGCAGCGCTGAACAGCAGCAGGTTTTCCGTCATCGGATAGGCCAGACCCAGCGTGGTTTCCGTACCGATATAGCCGCTTTTGGCGCGGTAGGCCGGGCGATCCGGCGTGGCATAGGCACGATCGACCTGATAAAAATACTCGTTCATCCCATCATAGCCGAAGACCGGCCCGACCGAACCATAGGCACGCAGATGCGTGCCCAGAAACTCCCGGTCGAAGATGCTGAGCTGCGGGTTGACGGTGACACCTTCATATCCGAACGAAACCAATTCGGCTGAAATGACGGCGCGAACCTCCATGGAGAGGTCGACCTGCACCGGGTTCTTCTTCGAATTGAAGTGCCAGGTGATTTCCGGCCCCGCCTCGATCAGCAGGTCCAGGTCCGGCATGCCGGCGCGGGCCTTGTTGTCCTTGCTATCCACGTCGAAGGCGCCGTCCAGACCGATATCGATTTCAAGCCGGTCGTCGGCAAATTCCTTGCGTGCGCGTACCAAGCCGTTATCCCCGATGCGCAGCGTGTCGCCGCGATAAATGACATAGGGGATGGGCAATGCCCGGAACTGGCCTTCGGATGCGGCGGGATAATGGCTGACATAGCCGCCCGCCGCCAGAACACCGGCCTCCCACAAGGGGGTGGTCACATCGGTGGTTTCCGTACCGACAAGCGCGGATTGGGCAAACGCGGCGGGGGCGCCCAACAGCAGGGCGGCGGAAAGGGCACTGGTAATGAAAAGGCGCATGTCGAAGGGGGCCTCGTTACGGCGTCGCGGTCTTGGGGATAGTCCTAACCGAAACAGCGCCTTGCCGCCAGCAGCGCGAAAGGGGAACGCCGCCCGCCCCCCTTCGCGTCTCTGATCACGCCTGCTTTTTACCCCGGCTCATGAAAGCCTGGAAAGCGGCAATGGCTTCGGGGGAGCGCAGGCACTGGCCGAAAATCTCCGCCTCCCTGGCGATGACGCTCAGCACTTCCTTCTGGTTGGGCTTCATCAGCGCCTTGGTCTGGCGCAGGGCGGCGGCCGGCTTGGCGGCCAGCGCACGGGCCTTGGCGAGGGCTGTCTCCGCCAGTGCCTCGGCGGGCACGATGCCGGACAGGATGCCGGCCTGCCTGGCTTCCTCCGCCTCCAGCGGTTCACCCAGCATCAGCATGCGGGCAGCCATGGCATGACCCATGGTGCGCGGCATCAGCAGGCTGCTGGCCGCTTCCGGCACTAGGCCCAGATCGACGAAGGGGACGTGCAGCCGCGCAGTCGGCGCGGCATAGACCAGATCGCAGTGCAGCAGCATGGTGGTACCGATGCCCACCGCTTGGCCTTCCACCGCAGCGACCAGGGCCAGCGGGCTGGTGGCCAGCGCGGTCAGAAAGCGGAAGACGGGGGCATCCGGTCCCTGCGGCGGGTTGGCCAGGAAGTCGCCAATGTCGTTGCCGCCGGTGAAAAAACCCCCGGCACCACTGAACAGCACCACGCGGATGCCGCTGCCGGCAGCGGCATCGTTCAGCGCGTCGGCCATGGCGGCATACATCGCCGCGGTCAGTGCGTTGCGCTTGTCCGGGCGGTTTAAGGTGATATGGCGGACACCATCCTCATCACGCACCAGCACATGATCGGTCATTTGGCGTTTCCCCTGTTCAGGATTGATTGACGCCAAGGACGCCCGATCCGTCCGGACACGTCAAGGTAAAAGGCGCACGATCGTGCGGAAATGCGGGGCCTATCCGCGCCGTGGACCCGGCTTCTTCACGGCGGCACGCAGGGCGACGGCCAGGGCATCGCGTGCCCACGGCAATAGCGTTTCCGGTTCCTCCAGCGCCTCTGCAGGGGGCGGGTAATAACCCATGGTGCGGTGTGGCTGGTTGGGATAGGGCGCAAAAGGTTGACGCCCTTGCGCCTGATAGGCCGGGCGGTTTTCGCCATCCACCTTGAAATATAGTTCTTCGCCGGCGATCAGGGCGAAGGTGCGGCCATCCAATGACAGGCCCCAGCCGCCGAACATGGCCCGGGCTTCCACCGGCCCCAAGGGGGCCAGCAGATCAAGCACATGGCACACGAAGGGCGGCGGGGCTTTCCGACCGCCCGCCATCCTTACTTCTTCCTGAAGGCGTCCAGTGCCACCACGGTGCCGGTGGGGCGGGGCGTGTCATCCTCCGCCTTGGCGCCGGGGACTTCATCAGCCACCACAGTCTCTTCCTCCCCATCCATTTCCTCGTCCGGCAGAATTTCCGGCAGGTCATCCGGCTGGAATTGCAGAACGAAATTCACGGAAGGGTCGGCGAAGGTGATGATGGCGATATAGGGCACGACCAGACGGCGCAACACGCCGCCAAAGCTCAACGTCACACCGAACTTGTCGGCATCCACCGTCAGGTCATAAAACTGGTACTGCAGGACAATCGTCATTTCCGACGGGTACTTGGCCCGCAAATAATCTGGTATCTCCACATCCACCGCATCGGTGCGGAAGGTGATGTAGAAATGGTGCTCACCCGGCAACTGGCCGCCCTGGCCCAGCACTTCGCGCAAGGCCTGACGCACCACACTGCGCTTGGCGGCCTCGACCATGCGGTCATAGCGGAGCAAATCCTCGGACATCGGTACGGCAAACCCCCGGCGACGAAATAAGGCGGGTAACAAGACCCATCATGACAAGGGCGCCAGCACCCGCCAGCAACCCGCATCCCTCCAGACAAGCCTATTATCAGCCGATAATCAAGCACTGGACGCGAATGACTGTACAGCGAATACGTAAATCAACAGCATGACCGCTTGTGCAACCATCCTTGGTGGGCCCCCTCACCGCTGATCATTTCCTGGCTTGGTTGCAGGGGGGCGGTGCCTTTCACACCGCACCGACGGGCGGTGATGATAGCTTCATCCAGATTGATCATTGGGGAGTCCTGGCTGTGCTATCCCATATTCATCTCGGCGTGACGGATTTTGCGCGCGCTCACGCTTTTTATACGCAATTGCTGCCGATGCTGGGTTGGAAACCCCGTTTCGTTGACGGATCGCGCCCCTGGGCCGGTTGGCAACCGGCGGAACAGGCGCGCCCGTTGCTCCTGATCGGTGTTCCCTATGACGGACAGGTGGCAAGCCCGGGCAACGGGCAGATGGTCGCCCTGCTGGCACCCTCGCGGGCGGCTGTGGACAGGTTCCATGCCACTGCCCTGGCCCTTGGTGCCACCTGCGAAGGGGCACCGGGCCTGCGACCGGAATATCATGCCGATTACTATGGCGCGTATCTGCGCGACCCGGATGGCAACAAGCTTTGTGTCTGTCACCATGAGGGGGCCGAAGCCGCCAGCCCGTGATGCCCGCCGCTTCCCGTGCTATTGCTCCGGCATCGTTGCTGCCAAGGACAGATCATGGCCGACAAGTTGCCCCTCTCCGCCTTCATCATCGCCCTGAACGAGGCTGACCGGATCGGCCCTGTGATCCTGGCCGTGCGCGATTGGGTGGATGAGGTGCTGGTGATCGATAGCGGCAGCACCGATGGAACCCAGGCCCTGGCAACCTCCCTGGGTGCCCGCGTCATCCATAATGACTGGCCCGGTTACGGCCCGCAAAAGCGGTTCGGCGAGGTGGCATGCCGGCATGACTGGCTGCTGAACATCGATGCCGATGAGGAGGCGGTGCCAGAACTGGAAACGGAGGTGCGGGCGCTGTTCGCCCCTGGTTCACCTGCGCTCCAGGGCTATCGCATCCAGACGGTGATGACGTTGGACGGCCAGGCCCGGCCCCACCCTTTCGCGCCCCGGCATCATTATATCCGGCTCTATGACCGCCGGCATGGCCGCTTTGCCGACAGCGAAACCCATGATGCCGTCATCATGCAAAGCGGGGCGGTGGGCCAGATCAAGGCGATCATCATCCACCGTTCCATCCGGTCGCACACCGACCTGATCGCCAAGCTGAACCGCTACAGCAGTGCCCAGGCGGCGGAGATCATGGCCAAGGGCAAGGCCAAACGCTTTTCCGCCCTGCGGCTGATGGTGGAATTCCCCCTGAACCTGCTTCGATATTTCTTCCTGAAAGGCTATTGGGTCTTCGGGCTGCAGGGGCTGGAAATCGCTGCCATCATCGCCTTTTTCCGCTTCGCCCGCATCGCCAAGGTGCGCGAGGCGATGCGCAAAGGATAGGCCGCAAAACTTTTTGCCTATGCCCCCTTGAACGGCTCTTGGCGCACCTTATTTCGTCGTCTGGTCCGGGCCCCTCTGGCAGCCGAGGCGTCGGCTGCGATGTCGGAACGCACATTCCTCCCGCTTGACGCAAGCATTGTTGGACGGAAGCGCTCCCATGGAGTTCCTGCTCTCTCTCATATCCGATCCTTTCATGGGTAAGCCCCTGTGGATCTGGCTGCTTTTTGTTGGCATCGTTGTTGCCCTGCTGGTTTTCGACCTGGGCGTTTTGAACAAGAAGGATCACGAGATCGGCGTGAAGGAAAGCCTGGTGCTTTCCGCCTTCTATATCGGTATCGCTGCGCTCTATGGCGGCTGGGTCTGGTGGTACCTGGGTGCCACGCCCGGTATCCAGTATTTCACCGGCTTTGCCCTGGAAAAGGCGCTGGCGCTGGATAACGTCTTCGTTATCTCCCTGATTTTCAGCTATTTCGCCATCCCGCGCCTCTATCAGCACCGGGTTTTGTTCTGGGGTATCCTGGGCGTCATCATCCTGCGCGGCATCATGATCGCGTTGGGTGCGGCCATTGTGAATGAATGGTCGTGGATGCTCTATATCTTCGGTGCCTTCCTGCTGTTCACCGGCGTGAAGATGCTGTTCGCCAAGGGCGAGGAACAGTCGATGGAGGGCAATCGCATGATCGCCTTCCTGCGCCGCCACATGCGGGTGACGGACGAACTGCACGGGCATTCCTTCTTCGTTAAGAAGCCCGATCCGAAGACCGGCAAGCTGGTGCGCTGGTCCACGCCTTTGTTCCTGGCGCTGATCACGGTGGAATTCGCCGACGTGGTGTTCGCGGTGGATAGCGTTCCCGCCATCTTCGCCATCACCACCGACCCGTTCATCGTCTATACCAGCAACATCTTCGCCATCCTGGGCCTGCGTGCGCTGTATTTCGCCCTGGCCGCCATGGTCCACCGCTTCCATTACCTGAAATACGCGCTGGCCCTGGTGCTGGTGTTCATCGGTGGCAAGATTTTCTGGAACCAGATCTATGGCAAGCTGGACCCGTCCATCTCGCTCTCTGTCACCTTGGTGCTGTTGAGCGGCGGCGTGCTCTACTCGCTCTATCGTACCCGCAAGGACGAAAAGGCGATCGCGGCAGAGTAATCCCTGAATGGCCGCCATGGGGCTTCATGGCGGCCACCTCTACCCCCTCCAGGCGGAAAGCTGGTTATCCGGCTTTCCGCTTTTTCGTTTCATCCATGAGATTGGGATTGAACGCGGCCGCCCTTGGGTGACAGAGTCCACGCCAGGGCTAAAATCCAGCCGACGCATGTCCAGCCAAGAAAGGTGTTTGTCATCAGTATGTACGGCATATGTTTGTGTGATTTAATGATGGCCACTATGGATGGTATAAAATAAAATGGCACAACTATTATTAAAACGATCAGCCAGTGCATCAGTGACATAAGTTCCATATTTCGGCTCCATTTGTTTGCTGTGGTTTGTTTTTACTATTTATAAAAATAATTATGTCGTTAATTTTCTATATTTTTTTGCAATTTCGTGATTTTCTGTTTATAATAACAATATTCTGCATAAATAATTTTAAGTCAACTGAATAAACGTTTGTATATCCGCTGTGGTTCTCGTCGTGCGGGAGGATTCGATCCAGGGATGCTCCGTCAGGTGGGCACAAAACACCGCAGCAGCGCTGCTGCGGTGTCAGCCGGCACCAAGAGAACGAAAGGCGCGATGCGGAAAGCGTGCGTTCCGGATTTCCGCTTTTTCGTTTCGAGAGGGGGGGATCAGGCTGCGGCCAGCCGTTTTTCCCCCATTTTGAACCAGGCTTTCACGATCTTGCCGTCTGCCACCTCGTAAAGGCACAGCACATCCACCTCCCCCTTGCCCTCGGGGAAGTTGCGGGTGACGGTTTCATGGTCGGCCACCAGATTGCCGACCACGGTCCGGCTTATCAGCCGACCGAACAGGTCTGGTTCCTTGAACCGTTCCACATGCCGGGCGCGGATTTCCGCCGCACTGCCGGCCAGCAACGTGTCGGGGAAGGCGTAGTACAAGCAATCCGCCGACCAGGGCTCCATGAACCGTTCAATATCCTTGGCGTTATAGGCGTCCAGCTGCCGGGCCACCGGCTGGGCAATCTCCCAGTCGGCGGGGTTGATGGCGGGGAGAGGTGTGTTTGTCATGATGGTCATCCGGGCTGAGAAGACAAAAGAAAACCCCGCATACCGGGGGTATGCGGGGTTGGTTGTGGTGCCGTGGGGAAGGGAGCCTGCGGACCCTTTGGCGGTCCTGCCCTATCTTCCCATCTCGGCCAGCACAAAGCCCCGCGCAAAGGCGCGGCGGCGTCGGCTGGCAAAGGGGGCGTTGCAATTGTGCATGGCGGGGACGGTAAGGGCTGGGGGGAGGGTGCGTCAATGGCGCGTTGCGTCTGCTTAACGCACCGCTGTTGCCCCATCCGGCAGATGGCGTCCGATCAGGTCGGCCAGGCGACGGATATCGGCAGCGCGCGGGCTGCCCCGGCGCCAGACCAGGGCCATGGTGCGATGCGGGGCGGGGGCCTTGAAAGGGCGCAAGCCCACCTGACCATTGCCGGCCAGCGCCGGGGCGGCCAGGGCTGGCAGCAGGGTCAGGCCCAGCCCGCCCGCCACCATCTCCACCAATGTGGGCAGGGAGGTGGCGGCGAATCCATTGCCGGCCTGGGCACCCGCCAGGGCACAGACATCCAACGCCTGATCGCGGAAACAATGCCCGTCTTCCAGCAACAACAGGCTTTCATCCTGCAACTCGCCCTCTGCCACCGCGTCGGCATTGTCCAGCCGATGGCCGCGCGGCAATGCCACCAGGAACGGTTCCTCGTACAGCGGCAGCAGTTCCACCCCCGGTTCCACCACCGGCAGGGCCAGCAGCGCCATATCCAGGTCACCCGCGCGCAGCCGGTCCAGCAGCCGTTCGGTCAAATCTTCGCGCAGATAGAGTTTCAGCTCTGGATAGGCTTCGCGCAGCGGTGGCAGCACGCGCGGCAGCAGATAGGGTCCGCTGGTGGGGATGACCCCCATCCGCAGCGCCCCGGACAAAGGCCGGCCCGAGGCGCGCACCACCTGCGACAGATCGTCCACCTGCCCCAGAATGCTGCGGGCGCGTTCCACCGCATCCTCCCCCGCCGGGGTCAGCAGCACGCGATGCTTGGTGCGCTCCACCAGGGATGCGCCCAGCATATCCTCCAACTGCTGGATTTGGGCCGACAGCGAGGGCTGGCTGACATGGCAGGCCGCCGCCGCGCGACCGAAATGCAGCGTGTCGGCCAGGGCCACCAGATAGCGCAGTTGGCGCAGGGTAATGTTCACCGGGTTCATCGGCCCATCCTATTGCCGCAGTCGGAACTTGCGATTAGCTTTTTTTGCTGCACTGCCCCCATATGAGCCCCGTCACCGGCTGCTTATATAAGAAACGGGCGGTGACGCCCAGCGCACCGACCGCTCAATCACAAAAGTGGAGTTGTTTACCATGCTGACCGTTGGCGACAAGTTCCCGGCTTTCGACCTGAAGGCCACCGTTTCCACAGACATCAAGTCCGCCTTCACCACCATCAACAACGACACCTACAAGGGCAAGTGGCTGGTCGTCTTCTTCTGGCCGAAGGATTTCACCTTCGTGTGCCCGACCGAAATCGCCGCCTTTGGCAAGCTGAACGGTGAATTCGCCGACCGCGACGCCCAGGTGCTGGGCGCTTCCATCGACACCGAATTCGTTCACCTGGCCTGGCGCCAAAACCACGCCGATCTGAAGGATCTGCCGTTCCCGATGCTGGCCGACGTGAAGCGCGAGCTGTCCGCCAACCTGGGCGTGCTGGATAAGAACGAAGGCGTTGCGCTGCGCGCCACCTTCGTCGTCGACCCGGAAGGCATCATCCGCTTCGCCTCCGTGCATGACCTGTCGGTCGGTCGCAACGTGCAGGAAGTGCTGCGCACCCTGGACGCCCTGCAGACCGACGAACTGTGCCCCTGCAACTGGCAGAAGGGCGAGGACGTTCTGAAGGTGGCCTAATCCCCCAACTCCGGGCCATTTTCTGACGGATGGGCGCCCTTCCCCCACGATGGGGCGCCCATCACCCCCTTATTTTCTCTTTCCAACCGATTCGCGCACCTGCGCCGACCTGTCGATTTTCTTTCCGGGTCCGGCTGCCCTGCCTTTAGAATCGGTTTTATCCATTCGGTTGATCCCGCGTCCCGGCTGCGTTCCCTGTGCGCCCCGTGCCAGGATTATTGTGACCGTTTCCCCAAGGAGATGACGAACATGTCCATCGATGCGCTGAAGTCGCGCCTGCCCGACTATGCCAAGGATCTGAAGCTGAACCTGGGTTCGGTGCTCACCACCTCTTCGCTGTCGCCGTCGCAGGCCTGGGGCACGGCGGTGGCCGCCGCCTATGCCAGCCGTAATGCCGAAGTGACCAAGGCGATCGTCGCCGATGCCAAGCAGCATCTGGATGATGCCACGCTGACCGCCGCCAAGGCCGCCGGTGCCATCATGGGCATGAACAATATCTATTACCGGTTCGTGCATCTGGCCGCGAACAAGGAATATTCCAAGATGCCGGCCCGGCTGCGCATGAACATCATCGCCAATCCCGGCGCGCCGAAGGTGGATTTTGAGCTGTGGTCGCTGGCCGCCAGCGCCGTCAATGGCTGCGGCATGTGCATCGACGCCCACGAGCATGAAGTGATCCAGAAGGGCGCTTCGAAGGAAAATGTGCAGGATGTGGTGCGCATCGCGTCGGTGATCCACGCCATCGCGTCTGTTCTGGATGCCGAGGACGCGCTGGTCGGCTGATCGTTCAGCTTGTGCTGGTATGTAGAAAAAAGCCCCGGTGCCGGTTGCACCGGGGCTTTTCTGTTTGGGCGTATGATCGGTCAGAACCCGGCAGCCGAGGCCGGTGCCGGATCGAAGGCGACAGGTGCCTTGGCCAGCCGCAGCACCGGCACCCCACATTTCCAGATACCCAGATGCCGGGCCGGATCGGCGGCAGCGTTGATATCGGCCATCGGATCGCCCGGCACCAGCAGCAGGTCGGCCACCGCCCCGCTGATCAGGCGGCCATGGTCGGGCAGGTCCAGCAGGTCTGCGGCGTTGCTTGTGCCGGCCACCAATGCTGCCAGCGGGTCCATGCCCAGCGCCACCATATGGGCCAGTTCCTGCGCGTTCTCCCCATGGCGATTGCCGGGCGTGCCGGCATCGGTGCCCAGCGCCACCTTGCCGCCCGCGGCGACGAATCGCTGGAAGCTGGCGAAATGCATGCCGCTGAAACGTTCTGCCTTGTCCCGCGCAAAGGCGGGCAACCGGTCCTTCATCGCCAGCAGCGCCTGCATGGCCGCCAGGGTGGGCACCAGATAGGTGCCGTTTTCCAGCATGGTGGCGATGATGGCATCGGTCAGTTCGAACCCATGTTCGATACTGTCCACGCCGGCTTCCAGTGCGCGGGTGATGCCGCGTGCGCCTTGGGCATGGGCCGTCACCTTCAGGCCGAAATCATGGGCGGTACGGGTGGCGGCTGCCAACTCATCCGTGCTGGGATGCGGGGCCAGCGGGTCCACCCCGCCGGTCAGCACCCCGCCCGTGGCCATCAGCTTGATGCAGTCTGCCCCGTGCTTCACATTCAGCCGCACGCCGCGCACATAATCGGTCGGCCCATCGCATTCCAGCCCGATCCAGGAACCATGACCGCCGGTGATGGTCAGCACCTTGCCGGCGCAGCGGATGGTCGGCCCCTGGTGGCGGCCCCGGCGGATGGCATCGCGGACCGACACTTCCAGCCATTCCACCCCGCCCAGATCGCGGATGGCGGTGATGCCGCCGGCCAGCGTGGCCTGGGCATTTTCCAGCAGGCGCAGGGCCATGTCGCCAACGCTGCGCTGGCGCAGGGTGGTGACGACATCGCCCGTCGCCTCCAGCCCCAGATGCACATGGGCATCCACCAGCCCCGGCATCAGGGTGGCACCGGCCGTGTCCACCCGTGGGCCGGCAAAGCCGCCAAATTCTGCCAGCGGGGCGATGGCGGCGATCCGCCCATCGCCCACCAGCACGCCCAGGCCGGACCGTGGCGCGGCCAGCCCGTCAAAGACCAGCCCGCCGGCAAACAGCATCGGTTCCGCCGCCATCGTCTCAGCCCTGCTTCACCGGGGCGGCGTATTTGGCCAGCCAGTCGGCGATGGATTGCGGGGTCATCTTGCGGGCGCTGGACAGTTCGGCACTGTCGGTGGCGTTCAGCACCGTGCCATCGGCCTTGATGATCATCACGCTGGGCACGCCGCGCAGCTTCTCCACCCCGTACTTCGCGGGGATATGCAGGTTCTTGTTGAAACGGCCCACATCCACCTTCACCAGCTCATAATGGGCGGCGAGGAAGCTTTTCACCTCCGGCAGGTCCATGATGCCGGCCAGCACGCGACAATCCGGGCACCAGTCGCCGCCGAAATTCAGCATCACGCGCTTGCCATTGGCCTTGGCCCGCTCAAACGCCTGCGCCACCTCCGCATCGGCATCGGCTTGCTCGTCATAGGGCAGGGGCAGCGGCTGCGGCAGGCTGTTGATATCGGCAACCGATACGGTGGGGGCAGCCACCTGGGCGACGGCACTGCCGGCACCCAGCAGCGGCAGGCCCAGCAGGCCGGCCAGGGCGAGGGCGTGAAGGGCGGGTTTGCGCATGGATCGGTCCTTGGGAATGGAATTGGAACGGGCTTCCGGCCAGCGGCCAGTGTAGCCTGCCGGTGCCATCCGTGAAGGGGGCAAACCTGTTTAGATGTTGGAAATCTTGGTTGATCCCGCCTTGATCGGCCTGTTCGGCCTTTCCTTTACCGCCGCCACCCTGCTGCCCGGCGGGTCAGAGGCGGCATTGGTCGCCCTGGCGGTGCAGGGGGCACATCCGCCCTGGCTGCTGGTCGCCGTGGCCACGCTGGGCAATGTGCTGGGATCGGTGGTGAATTTCTGGCTGGGTAGGGCCTTGCGCCATCTGGTCGGGCGGCGCTGGTTCCCCGTCACGCGGGCACAATTGGCGCGCGGGGAAGCCCTGTTCCAACGCTTTGGTGCCTGGACGCTGCTGTTTTCCTGGGCCCCGATCATCGGCGACCCGCTGACCGTGGCCGCCGGCAGCCTGGGGCTAAGATTTCCCCTGTTCGTGGTGCTGGTCACTTTGGGGAAACTGGCGCGTTATATCCTGGTGATGCTGCTGACGCTGGGGGTATTGGGGGCGGTTTAGGTATCTGGGCATCACCAGATATTTCTCCCACCGTCACCCAGACCTGCGTTCGCCGGCGTGACGGTGGAAGAGAATCGGAACACCGGTGCGCGGAAATGGCGGAAAACGCCCTTCCCCTCATCCCCCCGGCAGATCATAGGTGAAATCGTAATAGTGGTTGCCGTCGGCCACCTTGATGGCCATCTCCCCGGAAATGCCGGCCAGTTCACCAGAACCACTGTCCGGCACGACGGAGATGGACAGATGCGGGTGGCCGCGGTCCATGGTGCCAACATGACGCAGCACAAAACTGCCGTTACGCCCGTTCAGCGTGCCCGTCACCCGTTCCAGCGCCACATAGACCGCCGATCCCTTCACATCCGTCTGCGCGCTCAACATCCGGCCTTTGCCGGTGGCATCCAGGGGCCATGAAACTGCTTGTCCCAGCAGCATCTGGCCCAGGCTGGTGCCGTCCGCTGCATCGGGCTCACCCTCGGGCGTCATCTTGACGTCGAAAGTGCCGGTCGCATGCAAGCTCATGGGGCTTCCCTTCTCCGCTGCAGCCGCCGGTATCGTCAGATACAGCAAGACCGAAAGCAACAGGGACGCAATCCCGGACAATCGGTATGCCATGGCGGCGTCGATCCGTTGGTTGATGACGCCGCCATTCTATCAGAACATTACACGAACAGGAAAGCTTGTTCAGCCGACCCGCACCAGATCGGCCGCCGGGCGGAACAGCAGGTCGCGCGGGGATATCCTGGCGATGAAGGCGGCGAAGTCGCACGCCTGCCCGTGCACCAGCTCGTGATAGGCGTCGAACAGATCCTCGTACAGGTGCAGTTCCTTCAGCAGGGCGGTCTTCTGCTGCAGGCTGGCCTGGGGGGCCAGTTCGGTATGCAGCAGGGCGAGCCCGGCCAGCCGCCAGTCGGCCCCGGCGAAGAACGGCACCAGCAGCAGGTTTTCCGTTTGCTCCGCCCCGGCGGAAAACACGGTGCGGCCCAGACGCAGGGCCTTGCGCTTGCTGCCCGCGGCCACGCGCCCACCATCATAGCCGGATTTCTGCCCGGCAGAGCGGCCCACCCGCGTATCGGCCAGCAGCTTCGGCCCGTCCTTGCTGTCACCCGCCACACGATAGAGCAGCCCGCCCGTCACCCCCGCCAGCACGGCGGAATAGGCGGTCAGGGTCTGGCGGTCGGCCTCGGCCAATGATTCCGGCGCCACCCCCAGGTCGGCCAGCGTAGCCAGGATGGCGGGTGCCACCTCCCGCGTCGGGCGGGAAATGCCCACCGTCACGGTTTTGGCCTGATGGCGGATGGTATCGATGGGGCGGCTGGTTTCCTCAAACAGTTTGCGCAGCACCGCTTCGCCCGCCGTCAGCACGGCGGCGCGGCGCGCGGGATCGGTGCCAATGGTGGCCAGATCGGCCCCGAAGGCTGCCAGTTGCGCCACGGCGCGCGGCGGCAGGGCGGCATCCTGTTCCCCCTCGGCAATGCGGCGCATTTCCAGCGCCACCGCATCCAGCAGCGGGGCGACGGGCCGGTCCTTTTCCACCAAGGCCTGTTCCAGTGCCGCCCCCAACTCGCGGAAACCCTGGGACCGGCGGTCAATGGCGCGGGCGGCGTGGAACCCCCACAGATGCCCCGCCACCGTGGCCAGCACAAAATCCAGCCCCGCCCCGGCGGATGGCACGCGGATCACCGCCTCCGCGTAAGGATCGAAACAGGTTTCCCCCTTGGCCGCCACCACGATGGGTTTGCCGGCATGGGCCTTGAAAATCGCCACTTCCTTGGCCGTGTCCTGCGCCAGCAGGGGCGGCAGGTCATTGGCGATCACCAGGGTCAGCGGCTCGGTCGACAGGTCGATATGCTTCTTGTCCTCGGTATAATCGACCGGGATGGATTTATAACAAAGCTCCGACAGCTTGATGCGGATTTCCTCCGCCGCCACCTTGTTGGCCCCGTTGCCCACCACCGCCCAATAGCGGTTATAGGGGGCGTATTTCTCCGCCACCTCAGCAATCGCCGCTTCATCATCCAGCACTTCCTGGATGCGGGCCGGCAGCCCTTCCAGGGCCACCAGCTCATCATGGATCTGCACCGGGCCTAAGGTGCCCAGCGCATCGGCAATGCAAAGCGCCGTCAGCTTGCCCGCCGTCACCTGGGAATAGAAGGCCTTGGTGCTGGCCACCGCCATTTCAATGTCGCGCCCGTCGCTGGTGAACAGGTGGCTGTCCGCCTTGCGCACCAGGGTGCTGTTACGGCGGTTGACGATGGCGTGAATCCACGCCCCCGCCGCGCGGGCCAGATCGACCGTGCGGTTGGTGTCGGTGGTGGTGCCCGACTGGCTGATGGCGATCACCAGCGTATCATCCAGCGCCACCCCATCCAGATCGGATGACAGCTCCGACGCCTTGGCCGCCTCCACATGGATGGCGCTGCCACCCAGTGCCTGCCGCAGCAGATGCGCCACCCCCATGCCGGCAATGGCCGCCGTGCCCTGGCCGGTGACGAAGATGCGGCGGATGGCGGGCTTGGCCGGATCGGTCAGGCGGCGGCGCAGACTGGCCCAGATGCCATCCTCCCCCAGTTCGAAACTGGCCTGCCGCCCGGCGCGGCTGTAACGCCCAACCAGGGTCTTGCGCACGCTGCCAGCGGATTCGTGGACTTCCTTTTCGAAGAAATGGGCGAAATCGCCCCGGAAGATGTCGCGGCTGAAAATCTCGATCGGGTCGGGCTTCAGGGCTGTATGCTGGCCATCATCGATGGTGCGGGCGGCCAGTGCCAGTTCCCCCGGCGCGGTGGAAAGCGTGACGGCCAACCCGCCCTTTTCCACCTTGGCCAAGGCGATGGAGGCACGGGCGCGCGGGGCCAGCCCGTAATTCTCCGACGACAGGATCAGGCCATCCGCCACCTCGGCGACGAACAGGGCCTGCCCGCTGCCCTTCTGCCCCAGATAGAGCCGTTCCGGGTCCGTCGGGTGCAGCAGACCGATGGCCACGGAGCCTTCAAAGCGGCGCAGGGCCGCCAGGAACCGGTCGCCATTGCCATTGCCCGCCGTCAGCCGGAAGGTGACGGGGATGATCTTGGCATCGGTGGTGACGGCGGGCGGAATGGCGAGCCCTGCCGCCGTTACCAGCCCTTCGCGCAGGCCCCGGTAATTGTCGATATCGCCATTCAGTACCGAGACGACATCGGCGTCCACCGGCAGCAGCGGCCCTTCATCCCCCGCCAGGGCCCCGCCCTGCGGGTGACAGTTGGGCAGATTGATCGCCCCGTGGGAGGCCCAGCGCGTATGGGCGATGATACCCACCTGTTCCGTTTTTGCCGCCATCTGCCACAACAGGGTATCGGCGCGCAGCTTGGCCCGCAAGGTGGCGCCATTGTCGCCCAGCTTGCCGATCAGTTGCGCCACCTTATAGGTAAAGCGCACGGTGGCCCCGCCATCGGGCAGGGCATGGGCAACGAAGGCGCCGTCCGTATCATAGCCATCGCGCCCCAATGCTGCGGCCTGCCGACGCCATGCGGCCAGTTCGGCATCGGCCAGCGGGCCTGGAATGGCAAGCTGCACGGAAATGCCGGCACTGTCACGGCCCCGCACCTCCAGCCGGTCCAGATTCTCAATCACCTGTTCCACGGTCCAGGCGGTGAAATGCTGGGCGCGCAGCGGCTGGGCCACACCATCCAGCAGTGACAGGGTGCGACCGATATTGGCCAGCACCTCATGCGTCAATTGCCAGCCATAATCGCGTAAGCGTTCGGCTGTGCGCTCCACCCGCGGGTCACGCGCATTGTCCGCCGCCTTCAAGGCCGCTTCCAGGGCCGTCACATAGGATGCCGCCCGTTCCACATGACCGCGCAAAGCGGGTTGTTCCACCAGCGCCATATGGGTGGCAAAGGCCATCAGATCGCTGAAGCGGCCATGCAGCGCATCCAGCGCCGCATCAATGGTATCCAGATCCCCAGCCCTGGCCGACAGCAGGCTGGCCGCGATCCCATCCACCCAGGACGCATCACCCGCCTGACGCCAGGAACGACCGGAAAGAAGGCCAGCGATGCCGCACATGGTGATCACCCGAAAGCTGAAGAATTAATCCCTGAATACGCCGACCCGGCGTCGGGGTGCAATTGGCTTGGCGGCATGGCCCCCGTCAAGGCGGGGCGGGCGCCGGCGTCAAGTCGGCGGCATCGATGCGCAGGGCCACCTTGTTGGCGATGAACAGTCCGGCCACCCCGTCAACCATGCCGAAATCCCGCCGGTCCAGCGTGCCCTTGGCAGTGATGAACAGATGGCCGGATGCACCGTCCTGATCGGGGGTGATGCTAACATCCAGCGCCAGGGGCCTTGTCACCCCGCGCAGGGTCAGTTCCCCTTGGATGACACCGCTGGTGGGGCCGGTGCGCTCCACCCGCAGACCCTTGAAATGCATGGTGGGGTAGCGATCGGTCCAGAAAAACCCCTCCCCGCGCAGCCTTGCATCGCGCGCCGGCTGGCCGGTATCCACACTGTCGGTACCGATGGTGACATCGATATCCGCCACCTGCCCGCTGTCAGGGTCGAAATGCACATTACCCTGCACCGTCGGAAAGCGACCTTCGGCCTTGGCCACTGCCAAATAGCGCACGGTGAAGCCGACCCGGGTATTCTCCGGCCCCAACCGATAGGCATGCATCGCTGCCGGGGCGACGGGCCAGGGCAGGATAGAGAGCAGGGCAACGCCGATCCCCATGGTGGGACGGCGGAACACGCAACGGCTGATCGCGCCCATGACGGCACCCTGATTGAAGGGCCGCGTTGATCGCGCCCATGCCCACATCGTTACCCCAGTAAAATGACCATTATGGCACCGTCACGGCAAAGCCGCT
>Ga0209373_10000507_pt1 | contig 62554 bp, 67 predicted proteins | sample Higcelweek5metaG_FD_187173 | JGI IMG/M metagenome (GOLD analysis project Ga0209373, IMG submission 187173) | Freshwater pond sediment microbial communities from the University of Edinburgh, under environmental carbon perturbations - High... | ecosystem: Environmental > Aquatic > Freshwater >...
AAATCCGAGTTGATAGATCCAAAAAATTTTTAGCTACTGGAAATAAAATCAAATTAAGTATAAAATTCCAAGGTCGTCAAATGGCTCATCAACAATTTGGCCATGATTTAGTCGCCAAATTTAAATCCGATCTTAGTGAAGTAGCTACCGCTGAAGGCGAAGCTAAACTCATAGGAAAAAGATTAATGATTACATTTACTCCTTCCAAAAAGAAGGTTACTAACAATGAAGAAACAAAGTAGCAAACGCAAAATCAAAAAGTCGGTTTCCAATCGATTTGAAGTTACTAAAACCGGCAAGGTTTTACGCATGTCGTCTTTCAACCGACATTTACGCCGTAAAAAAAGCAAAAAACAACTTCGTCGTTTAAAAGGAAAACAACCAGTCAATGGTGCTTTGGCTATTAAAGTCAAAAAACTTCTTGGCTTAATGTAATTTTCAAATTGAAAATTGATTAAAAATTTAAAATTAAAAATTTAAAATTAAATAATATATGCGAGTTAAAACTGGAACAGTCCGTAAAGCCGGTCACAAAAAAGTCTTAAAAGCCGCCAAAGGTTTTTGGATGACAAGACACAAGAGATATAAAGTTGCTCATGAAGCAGTTATGCACGCTGGCAAATATGCTTTTGCTGGTCGCCGAATTAAAAAACGCGATCTTCGTCAAGTTTGGATCGTTCGTATCAATGCCGCTCTCAAGCCATTTGATATTCGCTATTCTGTTTTTATTAAATTACTTAAAAATAGAAATATTACTCTTGATCGCAAAGTTCTAGCCGATCTTGCAGTCAATAACCCCCAAATCTTTAAGGCCGTAGTTGAATCGGCCCAAAAATAAATTAGGTCGTTTCAACCACAACCCCGCATCTGCGGGGTTTTTGTTATTTCAAGATATCAATAAATTAGATACAATAGAGCGAAACAAGAAATAATTTAAAAACTAATTATTTCTTTAAATAAAGCGAAACCAAAAAAATCTATGGACCAAAACTTAGAAAAAATAAAATTAGAATATCTTTCTAAAATTAATTCGGTGAAAACTGCCACTGAATTAGAATCTCTACGAATAGAAATATCCGGAAGAAACGGAAAAATTAATCAACTTTTTTCAGAAATTAAAAATGTTCCCCCAGAAAATCGTAAACAATTTGGCGCCGACCTCAACCAACTCAAAACCGAACTTGAAAAAAAATTATTATCAAAATCAAAAAATGTCTCAAAAGAAAAGATTAGAAATTCGACATTAGACATTAGAAATTCGACTTTTTCATTAAAAAAAGTCGGACACTTACATCCTATTACTCAGACTGAACGTCAACTAAACGAAGTTTTCCGAAAATTAGGCTTTTCTGTTTACAGCAGCCCTGAAATCGTTACTGACGAATTTAATTTTGAACGATTAAATGTTCCCCAAGATCATCCGGCCCGCGATATGCAAGATAGTATCTATATCAAAGAACCGGAATATTTACTTCGCACTCAGACATCAACTATCGAAAGCTATTTATTGGCTCAAAAAGCCAAAGAATTACCCATTCGTGCCGCCTTTGCCGGAGCAACTTTTAGAAATGAAAAAGTTAACCGTTCTAATCATTTTGTTTTTCATCAATATCAAGCTGTTGTTGTCGATAAAAATATTACCATGAAAGATTTAATTGGCACTATGGATCTTATGTTTAAAACTCTTTATGGAGATGATGTGGTCGTTCGTTATCGTTGTAAATATTATCCTGAAGTTGAACCAGGTGTTGGCCCCGATATGCAATGTTTTAATTGCCATGGTAAGGGTTGCCCACTTTGTAAATATGCCGGTTGGATTGAAATGGGTGGTTCTGGTATGATCCATCCAAAAGTTTTACAAGCTGCTGGTATTGACCCCAACATTTGGTCCGGTTTTGCTTTTGGCATGGGTCTTGATCGTTGGACCATGGCCCAAAAAAATATTAAAGATATCCGAACCCTTATGGGTGGTAATTTAGCCTATAAACCAAACGAAAAATAACTATGAAACTAATTTATTCTGAATTAAAAAAATTTTTACCAGATCTTAATGTCAAACCTCAACAACTTCGCGACGATTTAACTATGATTGGTCACTTCACTAATTATTTTGAAGAAATTGACGGAGAAATTGTCTTTGATCTAGATATTAAAGTAAACAGGGGAGATTGCCTTGGCTATTATGGTTTAGCCAAAGATTTGGCTGTTTTATACGACATCCCACTTAAAAATCTTTCTGTAGAGACGCATCATGATGCGTCTCTAACCACACTTCCTATTACAGTAACTACTGATAAAGTCAAACGAATTATGGCTTTAAAAATTTCTGATCTTAAAAATTCTACTTCCCCAAATTGGCTTCAAAAATTTATTAAACTCCACGGCACAAAACCTATAAATACTTTAGTTGATCTAACCAATTATATTATGTATCTCTATGGTATTCCGGTTCATGCCTTTGATACCGCCAAGTCGACTGATAATCTAATTTGGGAAATTAATTCTCATTTTGATAAATTCACCACTCTTGATGGCACAAAATTTTCTCTGAATAAAAATATTTTAATGGTCAATAATTCCCAAAAAGCTCTCAGTCTCAGTTTCTGGGGTGGGGAAGCCTGTGCTATTGAAAATACCACTACTGATACTATTATTGAAATTGCTGTCTACGATCGTGCTACAGTCCGTCAAAATAGTCGTTGGCTCAAAGCTACCACAGAAGCTGGTATTCGTTTAGAAAAAGATCTTGATCCTGATTTAATCCCCGAAGCATTAAATCATTTAGTCAAATTAATTTTAGAAAACTGTGGTGGTCAAATTAATTCTCAACTTTTTGATTATTATCCTCAAAAAGTTCAGTTACCTCAAATAGAATTAAATTTAGACAAACCTTCACAAGTCTCTGGTATTAACATTCCTAAAGATTTTATTATTGATTGCTTAACAAAACTCGGCTGTACTTTTTTAACTAACATCCAACATCCAGCATCTAACATCTTAATAACTCCTCCAACCACCAGAAAAGATATCACCCAAATGGAAGACCTGGTTGAAGAAGTCGTTCGTTTTTGGGGTTATAACAAAATCCCCACTAACCAACCGTTAGCCAAAAAGGATGTTGCCGATATTACTCCGCCAGAAAATTATCTTATTGATCAACTAAAAGATAAATTAGTTCAACTCGGTTATGACGAAGTTCTTACTTGGCCTTTGGTTACTGAAAGTATTAATCCAAAAACTGTTATCAAAACCCAAAACAGTATTAATTCAGAAGCTATTTATTTACGTCAAAGTTTAATTCCCTCACTCCAACAACAACTCGACCAATATTCCCGCTATAAATTAACTAATTGTCAATTTTTTGAAATCGGCAAAGTCTTCTCCAAAGAAGGGGATAAATATATTGAAAAAAATTCTCTTTGTATTTCAAGTTATCAAAACTGGAAATTAATGGATGATGTCGAAAAAATATTTAATAAAAAATTTAGTATTTTTAATTCAGAAAAGTATTTAAATCAACTCTTTGTTGAAATCATCTTAGATGACTTACCAAAACCAGAAAAATATATTCCTCAAACCACTGTCAATACTGCCTATGAACTTACTTCTCAAATCATTACCCTAGACGCCAATATTACTTTAGACAAACAAGAAGAACCAGAAACCCTAATTAATAAATATTCTGACATTATCGGCAATCAATATTTATGGGAAATAGTTATTACTGATATTTATCACGATACTAAAACAGATAAATTTAGATACACTTTCCGAGTTTCTTATTTCAACACTGACGATAAAACCGCCAAAGAATTACATCTAAAATCATTCGGTTTGAAATAGTTTTATATAAATAGAATCACTTTGAATTATTAGCAGATTAACAAATCGACTGCTAACAACGGCTATTTTTAATATATATCCTAAAAATAGGCAAATTATTGTGCTATAGTTGGCGTCACACTCAAAGTTACCACCGTAGTTGGGATTAAACTTGGAACTAGTGTTGGAGTTACAGTTGGAGTCGGCACCCCATCCCAAGGCGTATTTACCCCAAACTTTGATTCTCTTTCTTGACTTCGATTATCTCTATCTGTAGCCCTAACTTTAATTGTATGAGGACCATTATCTAATGTTAAACTTATTTCAAACGGCCTCTCTGTCCAAGTTTTCTTTTCTACTCCATCTACCCACAATTTAACTTCTGTAATTTTAACCAAAGAATTAGTAGTGATCTTAACATTAAAAGTATTCCCCACAGTTGATTGATGGCTTGGGCTATCGATCCCCACGTTAACCATGCCATCAGTCCGACAATAACCTGTTGGCGGATTATATTTATCTTTATCTGGTTGTTGACTAATCCAACCATCAATTCCTTCTTGCCATCGATTTTTACCATCAGTTGATACTAAATCGCTCTCTTTCAAAGAATAAAATTCTTTTTCATCATAATTACTACTGGCTACATCATCCGGAGTCGCCAAACCAGAAGCATTTTTACACACTTTAAGTTTTAAATGAATCGGATCAGAAACCGTCGGCTGTGTTCCATCAATAAAATATTCTGTTCTACTTAAAAATCCATCATGAGATGGATAACCAGATACTTTATCCACTTCCAATGAAACTATTTTACTTGGAATGGAAAAATCAATTTTCTGTAACTTAGGCAATTCATATTTCATAATTTTATTCCATATTGGAGCTGCTCCAGAAACCCCCGAAACGATACTTCCCATTTCTGTATTATTATTATTTCCTACCCACACTGCTGTTAATAAATTTGGAGTCCAACCAATAGTCCAATTATCTTTTTTATCATTAGTTGTACCGGTTTTAGCCGCCACTTGATAACCAGAAATTTGAAGTGAATTAACCGCTCCAAAAGTCATTTCACGAGCTGAATTATCAGATAAAATATTAGAAATAATAAATGCTTCTTGTTCTGTCATAACTTTTCTACCATCTGTTTGTTTGTACTCTTCCAACACCCTCCCATCTTTATCTTCAACTTTTAAAATACCCGTAACATCCATCTTCATCCCTTTATTTCCAAAAGCCGTATAAGCTGACGCTAAATCAATCATTTTCACTTCAGCTCCTCCCAAAGTTACTGCCAATCCAAATCTTGAAAGATTTGCGGTTGTTGGTTCTAGTGTTGATATTCCCATATCATAAGCCAGTGTCAACATATTTTTAACACCCACAAACGCCAATGTTTTTACTGCAGTTGTATTAATAGAATTACCCAACGCATTTCTTAAACTTATTGGCCCAGTAAATTTCCCAGTATAATTTTGAGGTGAATAATCTTTTTGTCCTGAGCTTGTCGAAGGAAATGTAACAGGGGTATCCATAATCATTGTCGCCGCTGACCAACCTTTTTTAATTGCTGCCAAATAAGTTATCGGTTTTATCGAAGATCCTGGCTGTCTTAATGCTTGAGTTACCACGTTAAAATTACCATCAGTTTTAGTTGACCAATAATCACGTGAACCGACCATAGCCAAAATTTGACCAGTGGCAGGATCCATAATTACCGCTGCTCCATTAGTTATTTTTTTCTCCTCACTTTTATCAATTTCTTCGGCAACAATTGTCTGTGCTTTATTTTGTAAATCTAAATCCAAAGTAGTGGTAATTTTTAAACCACCACCTTCGACCACTTCTTCACCATATTTTTGAGCCAACAATTCTTTCACCCACAAAACAAAATGTGGTGCTTGCATCGTTGATTTTTGATCATTAAACTTATAGTTTTCTATTTCCTTCATCGTTTCATCTGCCAAATCACGACTAACATAACCATCTTCCACCATCCTATCCAACACATGTTTAGTTCTGTTTATATAAGCCTTTGGGGTACTAGAATATGGTGAATAAACACTAGGTAATTGTGGTAAACCAGCCAAAATCGCAGATTCTGCCAAATTCAACTCTTTAACCTCTTTACCAAAATATTGCTCAGCTGCCGGACCTACTCCCCATGATGCTCCGCCATATGGAGCCTCGTTTAAATACATCCCTAAAATTTCGTCTTTACTATATTTTGAATCTATCTGAATCGATAAAATCAATTCTTTAATTTTTCTAGTCACCGTTCTTTCCGTTGTCAAAAGCACATTTCTAGTAAGTTGTTGAGTTAAAGTTGACCCTCCCGTAATTTTGCCAAAATAAAACACGTTTTTAATAATTCTCAGTGGAGTCAATAAATCAATCCCGCTATGGGTATAAAAACTTTTATCTTCGACCGCTACTGTTGCCTTCCTTAAATAATCTGGAATATCAGAAAAATTTACTGGATCTCGTTTAGCGTCATTGTAAATATCGTATAAAACCTTTCCATTTCGATCATAAACTTTACTAGAATAACCATCTCTTCTAACTACTTTAGTAGGGGAGGGCAAATCTTTTGAAAAATAAACAAACAAGATCACTAAAGCCACCAATCCAACTCCCATCAAAATTAAAACCGTCCTAAAAAAATTAAACCAAAACTTACGATCTTTTAGAATGTTTTTAATACTCCCTTTAATTCGCAAACTATTTTTTATATTAGACAGTTTACGTCTCCATACTCGAGACAACATTATCTATTCATCAAAACCAATAAGAACGGCACCATCCCAGAAAGCAACAACACTACCAGAGAAACCACCAAGACTATTTTGGTCACAGTTTTCTTCTTAATACTCATGAATTAATCATAGCATAAATCGATAATCAAACAACCATTACCCCAATTAAACCCGAACCGTAAAAAAATTTTCTGCTATTATCAATCTATGGATAGTCTTACTCAAATCCCCGGAGTTGGTACCCAAACTCTTGCCAAACTAAATAAACTCGACATTTTTAAACCTCTTGATTTACTTTATCATTACCCTTACAGATATATTGATTTTTCCCATTCTACCAACATATCAGAAGCCCAAGAAAACGAGAATATCACCATTACTGGACAGCTTCTTAGCTTTCAAAACATTTTCACTCGCTCTCATAAAAATCTTCAAAAAGCAGTTGTTGCCGATAAAACCGGTCAAATAAATTTACTTTGGTTCAATCAACCATATCTATCTAAAAATTTTAAAGTAGGGGACACATATAGTTTTGCTGGCACAGTTTCTATTTTTCAAAATAAAAAAACCATTATTGCTCCTGTTTCTGGACAACACAACACTGGTAAAATAATTGCTATTTACCCAGAAACGAGTGGCCTAACTTCAAATTGGTTTCGTAAGACTATTCAAACTTTTTTATCCCAATTAACCTTAAACATAAAAGAGACTTTACCTCTTCAAATTATCAAGCAACATAATTTATTTCCCCTCACTGAATCATTCAAACAAATTCACTCTCCTCAAAATCTTGAATTGCTAAACCAAGCAAAATATCGCCTGTCACTCCAAGAAATATTATCGATTCAAGCCAGATCATATCTACTCAAAAAAGAATGGGGCGGAAAATCCCCAAATATATTACTTAAATCAGATAAAAATATTGAAGAAAAAATAAATAAGTTAATAAAATCGCTTCCATTTAAATTAACCGATTCACAAGAAAAAGTTTGGCAAGAAATTAAATCTGATATTACCAACCCTCAAAAAGTTACCAATCGTTTAATTCAAGGAGACGTTGGTTCAGGAAAAACTATTGTAGCTTTATTAGCCTGTTATCTTACTCACTTAAACAAATCTCTTTCTTTATTTTTAGCTCCCACCGAAATTTTAGCCCAGCAACATTTCGCTACTTTCCAAAAATTCTTTAAAAAAATCAAAGTACCTGTGTACCTTTTAACTTCATCCAACAAAACCGATCTGACAAAAATTCCTAAAAATGCCATTGTTATTGCCACTCATGCTGCTATTTTTCAAAAAGCCGCTATTCAAGATAAAATTGCCCTATTAATTATTGATGAACAACATAAGTTTGGAGTTAAACAACGATCATTTTTAAGTGACTCTTTAAATTTACCTCACTGCATCACCATGACCGCCACTCCAATTCCTCGAACCATTAGCCTAACTCTTTTGGGCAATCTCGATATCTCTACTATTAATACTTTACCTAAAAATCGGATTCCTATAAAAACATTTTTAGTTCCACACCAAAAAATACCAAATTGCTATTCTTGGATTGAAAATGAAATTCTCAAAACTAAATGCCAAGCATTCATCGTCTGTCCTTTCATCGACATTTCCGAAACAATGCAAAGTATTAAATCCGCCAAAGCCGAATTTGAACAATTACAAAAAATCTTTCCCAAACTAAAATTATCCCTGCTTCACGGCAAAATAAAATCAAAAGACCGAGAAAAAATAATTTCCGACTTCCAAAAAAATAAGACCAATATTTTGGTTACTACTCCAATTATTGAAGTTGGAGTTGATATCCCCAATGCCACTATTATGATTATTCAATCAGCCGAACGCTTTGGCCTGTCTCAACTCCATCAACTTCGAGGCCGAGTTGGTAGGGGAGAAGCTCAAAGTTTTTGCTATTTCTTTACTGATGCCAAAGAAGATGACAAAGCTTACAAGCGCCTTCAATTCATGGAAAAGTATAATAGCGGTTTAAAAATTGCCGAATATGATTTGAAAATTCGTGGACCAGGGGAAATATTTTCTACCATCCAACACGGTTTTCCTTCATTAAAATTAGCCAATTTTTCCGACACTGAACTTATTAGTACTAGTCAAAAAATTCTGGCTGATCTAATCAACAATAAAACATTCAATATCTCTTCTCTTATTCCAAAAACCAGTACTAAAGAAAATGTTTTGAATAATTAAACCCACCCCATTTAATCCTTCCCTTTTTTTTCTAGTTTCTGTTACAATACACCCATGACAGCAGTACCTAAACATTGGCCCTCTAGCCGCCGACAAGGTCGTCGCCGCGCTATGGATAAAGGTCCAACACTAATTAAACCTATCGTTTGTAAAAATTGCGGCCAACCAAAAATGGCCGGTTTTCAGTGCCCCAACTGTAAACAGTGAAAAATAAATTTGATCCACGTCATTTAAAACGCATTGCTAATTTTCAAGCTCTATTTGCTTGGAGTTGCGGCAATGTTGCCCCTAAAACCGAAGACACCCCCGAAATCATTAAAACTATTCCAGAAATTGATCAAATTATCAGCCAAAATGCTCCCAAATGGCCTATTGATAAAATCAATCGAGTTGATTTAAATATTCTTCGATATGCCCTTTGGGAACTTTTCTATTTAAAAAAGAACCCTGAAAAAGTTATTATTGATGAAGTTATTGAAATTGCCAAAGAATTCGGCACCGACACTAGCTCCAGTTTTGTTAATGGAGTAATAGGGAGTGCTCTTAAAAAAAATGAATCCACAACTTGATAAATTACAAAAAATAATTAAATACCAATTTCAAGACATTTCCTTTCTTGACCAAGCATTAGTTCATCGTTCATCGTTAAACGAACAAAAACAATTTAAAGAATCTAACGAAAGATATGAATTTTTAGGAGATGCTGTTTTAGAGCTATGGATTTCTGATCGAATTTTTGCCAAATTTTCAAAATTTGACGAAGGCAAACTTACCAACCTCCGAGCTTTAGTTGTTTGTACCCAAAATTTAGCTAAAGTTACCTCAGATTCTAAACTAGGTGATTTTATTTATCTTTCACATGGAGAAGAAAATCACGGTGGCAGAACTAACCAATCAATCTTGGCTGATACTTTTGAAGCTATTTTAGGTTCAATCTACCTTGATGGGGGATTAATTCCGGCTTTTGATTTTCTTGATTTATTTTTAACTTCCAGTGTAGAACAATTATCTTCCAAAGAAATCTATAAAGACCCAAAAAGTATTTTTCAAGAAATTGCCCAAGCCAAAGAGGGGGTTACCCCAAATTATAAAACCATCTCTGAATCTGGACCAGATCATCAAAAAACCTTTGAAGTTGGGGTTTATTTAAATGATAAACTTATTGCCACTGGCACCGGCAATTCCAAACAAAAAGCTGAAGAAGTCGCCTCAATCAACGCCACTAAATTATTCAATAAATAACTTTCAACTTTATACTTTTAACTTTTTACTTTTTATACTTTCAACTTTTTAACTTTTAGGGTATAATCCAATACATTATGATCAAAATTAAACTTTTACCACGAGGTAAAAAACACCAAGTTACTTACCGGATAGTCGTTGCCGAAGACCGCAGTAAATCTGACGGTAAATTTATTGCTGATTTAGGTTTCTACACTCCTCAAACAAAAACTCTAGAGCTTAACAAAGAATCTTTTGCTCAATGGCAAAAAAATGGCGCCCAAGTTACCGAAGGTGTCGATAAATTATTAAATCCAGGAAAATATCCTAAAAAAATCAAAAACGTAAAAGAAGTAAAAGAGCCTAAAGTCGAAGAGGTTAAATCTGAAGAACCAAAAGTTGAAGAAGAAGTTAAGGTCGAAGAAGTTAAATCTGAAGAAATTATTTCTGAAACAGTAGAAGAAACCAAAACTGAATAATTATTTTTTGTATTAATTTTTATTTTAGAAATTAGATATTAGAAATTAGAAATTTTACTTTATGAAAACTATCAAAGAAACCCTAGAATATATTCTCACTGCCATTACCCAAAAAGAAGATAATGTAACCATTGAAGAGCATCAGGAAGGGGAATTAAATATTATTGAAATTATCGCTCCAAAAGAAATAATTGGAAAAATTATTGGTAAGGAAGGTAAAATAATCAAATCAATCAGAACTATTTTAAATCTATCTTTCCCTCAAGAAAAATTCATTGTCAAAGTCAGGGAGTAAAAGGATTATTTCGACTGTAATCAACGTAGTTTTTCCCTTGAGAACTTTGATCTATCAAACTCTTTGTTAAACTATCATCTTTATTAAACTGGCTTATTTTAGATAATAAATCGTTTTCTTCTTTAGTCGGGATTAAATCATTTAATGTTAAATTACCAGAAATTAAATTCTCATTATCAGGTACATAATAAGATGAAACTATTAAATTAATTTCTGAAACCCCCTGTCTACTCAAAATCCCAATTTTATCGATGAACATAATAGGAAGACTATTCTCTACCGAAATTAATAAATCAACCACTTTATCTTCTGGCCCTTCTAAGGTTACATTAATCGGTAGTTTAGTTGCTACATTTTCATTTGATACTTTTAGAGAATTGATACTATCTTTAATATCAATTGGATTAATTAAAAATGATTTTACCCTAAACCCAAAGTCTTCTGAAATATTTCTAATTACTCCCACAAGTAAATAAGAATTTTTCTCTTGCAAAACAGCACTTGATAGATATTCACCATCTTTTACCAGCTCATCTTGATTTACTGATGACAAATATGCTCTTTTACTATCTGTTATTTTTATTTCCGATTTAACCTTTGAAATTGAATCTCTGAGAGAATTTATTGAATCAATTCTAGGAATCACTACCAAACTCAAACTTGCTAAAAAAACCAAGACAACCGCTAGTGGGAGCAAAAATAATTTTATTAAACTACTACTAATACCAAAAATTCTTTCGGGCATTTTTAAAAAATCATTACTCATTTTAGATTTACCTCCAAGACAAATTTCCAACCTTGATTTGAATCAATAGAAATATCATTTATTTTCACTTGGTCAACACCTTCAATTGATCCAGAATTTATATCAGCAACAACTTCTTCTAACTCACTTAAATTTTCACCCTTTGAAATCATGCCATCAACTTTAAATTTTTTAGGTTCAATCACCTCTAAATTTTCTATTGTAATCCCTGTCGGGAAAAGGCTTTTAACCAATTTCATTGACTCACCATATTCAAATCTATCAGATAAAACTTTTCCTACCACCTTTGCTTGATATTTTACTTTTTGGTTTAATGCCATATTTTCCACCAATAATTGATATTGTCCCAAAATTTTTTGATAATCCCCATTAAATTTTTTTAAACTTAAATTTGAAATAAATTCAAACAAGAAAACTCCGACCAACAACAACACCCATAAACCACTAAACACCCACAAGAAATTATTAATTACCACTTTTATATGAATCCTTTCTGCTTGGAATTTAGCTTGTGAGGGTAAAAGATTTAAATCACTCATATTATATTAATCCTCTTAATGATAAACCAACTGCCAAACTAAATCGACATCCTTCAGTGTTTAAATTAAATTGAGAATTAACTTTTGACACATCAATATTTACAAAAGGCTGAGCCACTTGTACCTCTACTCCTAATATTTTCGTTAATTCTTCTGCCACTCCAGGCAAATTAGCTCCACCACCACTCAAAACCAATAATTCCACTTGTTTTCCTCCAGAATCTTCAGTAAACAAAGCCATAGCTTTTCTAACTTCATCACTAATACTATTAAACACTGGTAAAACTGCAGCTCTTATTTTGCCTTCCAATTCATCTTCTTTTATACCATATGCCTTTTTATATTCTTCAGCTGAAGGCATATCTAAACCTAAACCCAAAGAAATCGATCTCGTTAAAGATTCTCCTCCAATAGGTAAAGAACGGGCAAAATATACATTCCCTTTATTAAAACTAAAAATATCCGAAAATTTTTCCCCAATATCTAACACCATCACTCTCTCCACTGTTTTTATACTATTTTTTATCACCCTTCTTAAAGCTACAGAAGGGGACTCTAACGCAACTAATTCCAAACTTAATAATTTAGATAACTTAATTTGTTCTTCAATTAATTCATTCCTCGCTGTAATAACAAAAATAGTTAATCTACCAGCTTCATCTTTTTCAATTATTTCATAATCTATAGAAACCTCATCCAAAGGATAGGGGACAAATGTCTCTGCCTCAAATCTTAAAGCATCCATAATCTCAGAATCTTTTAATGGAGGCAACCTCACTAACCGGCTAACAACTTCATTCTCTGGTAAATCCACTACAATTTTTTTCTCTTTTATTTTTAAATCCGACAAAAGCGACTTTATTGAAGCAGCCAATGAAGTAATATATTTTTGTCTATCTTTTCCAGTAGATTCTACTCTAGGAATAACAGTCTCTCCTATTGCATTTAAAATAAATTTACCTGAAGCATCACTTTCTATAGAGACAACCTTGATACTATTTTGACCAATATCTATTCCTAAAACATCACTCATACATCCAGTATAACAACTATTAATTCGTTACGTCACCGCCAGATGTTACCGCTTCAAGCAAAAAAGCTGGGACTACATATTTATTCAAAACCGTAACTGTATTGTTAACTCCTTGAACTTTTCCCGTTGAACTTATTTCTTCTCCTTGCACTGGAAAATTTACTCCGCCTGTTAGTTCTAATTTGACACTCTTTCCAAGTGGCATCACGCTTAACAACAATGAATTACCACTAGACAAGTCAAAATTAGAAACACAACCACTTACAGTGTCTTCTTCTACGTTTCTAACCCCATAAACACCCAAATTACTCTTATAAAAATAACTTATTTTAAGTTTAACTTCACTTCTATCAACCGTACAAACATTTAAATTATGAGGGTTTGAAATACTATTATAATATTCATTCCCCAAGTTTCCATTTTCATCATGGTTTACTAACCAAAAATAATCAAAACTTCCATCCAGTGTCATATTTCCAAAAGACAAAGTTACCGAATTACCGACAGTTTTTACTGCCAAATCAGCCAAACCATCATTCTCTCCACCACTATAGTTAGTATTTCCAGTTCCCAAATAATATTCAATTCCAGATTCCGCTGCATTAAAAGCCCTCTTAAGTAATTCTTGATCTGTATCAATCTTCGTTTCTACTGTTGCCTGACGCGATGCCGACAAACCTAAAGTCAAAACCAACGCCGACGCCAACAACACCATCAACACCACCTGCCCTTTTTCTTGTTTTATATTTTTTTGATTTTTTTTAGACATTAGAAATTAGATATTAGAAATTTTAATTGATTTTCCATTTATTAAACGCTTTCGATAATGCGTTTGGAATCATAAATAAATATTCTGGTTTGTAATTTACCTCCACCGAAGGAGAATCATTATTTAAACTATTTGGCAAAAGACTTCTACTAAATTCCACTTCTGTTACCCCATGTATCATTCCATTAACTACTAATTTAGCTACCGAACTAGTAGTGTCAATATCGGCAGCAGCAACTACTTTATCTGCTACTAATATTCCATTAATTAATGTCACTGATGGATCAATAGTAATTGTTCCTTTGGCCACTATCATGACAAAATTACTGGTATTTAAATTATCTGTTACCTTTAAATCACCATCAACAAAAATTACTCCTGAATTGTCTTTAACCTTTGCCCAAGTAGCATTATCACCAGTCAAGACAGTACCAACCCCTTTCGAATCAAAATATTGTGATTTTAATTGGTTATAAGTGTAAGTTTTAAAATTAAAAGCATTACTTGATGTTTTTTGTGATTGATCAGAACTCGACATAGAAGAAGCTACTCGGCTATAAACCCCACCATTACTAACTGTTGACGGATTACAATTATTTCCATTTCCATTACAAGTGGTAGGTACATAATTTTCTACCTTACCTTTGGCCAAAATACTACCATTATTGACTTGGTACCAAGGTCTTTGGTTCATCGCTGAACTACAATCCAACCGATCAGTTCCATCCTCCTCACTACAAACATGACGACTTCCTTGACATCCCCATATATATTTAGTTGGATCCGAATCATCAATATAGTCATGATTCGCATCACCAGTGACATAAACCGGGGTAGTTCCGTTATAACACAAATCATTAGCTGAAGTTCCAGTAATATTTGAATTACACGCCCCATTCACCACTGGTTGATTAGTACATTTAGTAGCCGAACAAGTTCCACTATCATCCCCATCCGACACACAAGTCCCAGAAGTTGTTTGTCCATTACATGTCCAATGATAGACCCCTCCACTTTCACTAACAGACGAATTCCCATAACTACTACTACACAAACCACTTGTTGGGGCAGTAGCATATTTCCCACCACTTGCACCTCCACAAACCCCATCTCCCCCCGCCGTCCTCGTCGACTGACATTTAGAAAGAACTGTTCCTGGGTTAATACACTTCTGACATTCTCCGCAATTCAAAAAGCCAGAATCATCACACATAATCGTATCAGGACGTCCACAACAAACATTACCAAACGAACAACCCGGAACCACTCCAAATTGTAGTTCTTCCGGACAAGATGCTGTCGCAATACAAGTCGACACAGACCACATCCCTTCACATGTTGATGTTGTCGACACACAACTACCAGCAGAACAAGAATATCCCATTGCACTAGCACAACATGCCAAACCATTCCAATTACCACCAGTACAATATTCAACCCCACCACCACTACCAACACAACTACTCCAAACACAACGCTTATCCCCCTCAGTACATGGATGTGCTGACTCACAAGCATCAAAAGAGGAGTAACAAGTCGCTCCACCAAGATCAACCGAACACGCAGTCATAGACCGATAAGTCCCAGCAACTTTACAACCCCCAGAGTAATAATAAAAAGTTGGATCAGATGGAGTACAAGACGCACTGGTTACAGAAGTTCCTCCAGTGCAATCAGAAGGAGATTTTGTTTGAGAATTACAATATTTCACTCCTGAAGAATTACACGCAGTCCAATCAGTACAAGTCCAAGTACAAGTAGGAGGAGTATAAGTACAACCCCTAGTAGTTCCAATCTTGCTAGACCCTCCAGTACAACCAGATGGAGTCTTAGACTCAGCAGTACAAACTTGCCAACTCATAGAATTACAAGCACCCCAAGTAGTACAAGTATAAGTACAAGTAGGAGGAGGTGGAGGAGTATAAGTACAACCCCGAGTAGTTCCAATCTTGCTAGACCCTCCAGTACAACCAGATGGAGTCTTAGACTCAGCAGTACAAACTTGCCAACTCATAGAATTACAAGCACCCCAAGTAGTACAAGTATAAGTACAAGTAGGAGGTGGAGGTGGAGCTGATTTACAATACCCTCCACTACACCCATAAGAGCACGTTATACACGACCATCTATTAGAACTACAAAGACATCTTTTACCAGAAGAGCTACAGTACCTGTCACCATTATCACACGCCTCAGCTGCGTTAACTTTAGAAGTAAATGTAAATCCAAAAACAACCAAACTAACCAAAATAACAAATCCATAAACAAGTGTTTCTATTTTCTTCATTTTTTAGAATATATCTTTATTACTTTAAATATATCCCAAAAACCTAGTCAATTACAAGAACATAACGCTAAAACAACATCAAACCAATTTAAATTTACTTTATTTTGTTATTAATCAACTTTTGCCGTAGCACTAATTACATCAATCTCTTCCCAGTTTTTTGCCCCAAATGGTGTAAAAAGATTTTTTGACTTAGCCTCAACCATTAAATTATTTACATAATCTAAAGTTCTATTCCCTAAAAAAAATATCACATAACTTGCCTCTTCTTTTTGAAACCTTGTATAAAGGTAATTTACAAAATCATAATATTCCTGATCGACAATGGATAAAAGACTTTTACAGCACAAAACAGCAAATCTAGGCTTAAGTACACCATCCATATTATCAGCTGAGAATTTACCACCTAAAGCCATACACCTCACACCAAATTGTTCTACTGGTAAAGCCCCCCTAAAAGGGTCTGTGTGTTTACCAGAATAATTAAAATAAATTTCCACATCGTTATACTTGACTCCTTGAGAACCCTTCGCATCGCTCTGAAAAACCATAAATACATTATTAGCATTTAGTCCTCTTAAAAACCCTGGGGAGATATGTTCCCACTCGTCAATCACACTACTAATTGCATCTACACTCATTGTCTTTATTTTTGGGTTAACGACACTAATCAAACCAGCCTCTTCGGTTGGATTTCCATTTTCATCCTTATAATAGACAGCCCTTAAATTAGATTTTTTTTCAAACTTACCATTCTTATAAAACTCAAATACCTCATTTACTGTTGCATAATTACTTACAATTGCCTTCTCAGGATGGATATAGGTTGGATCGCCAATAAGTGGTGCATCTAATAATCCATAAACTACATTTGCACAAATTTTCAAGTTAATATTCTCTCCAGCGTACTCTACCAACTGTCTCTTATATTCATCAATTTTCCTTTGCCTTTCAGTATAATGTTCTGTTAGAGGTGCTTCTGGTGTTGGTAACACTGGTTCCGGATTTGGGGCTGGAGTTGTAATTTTGTAACCATCTAAACCACTTTCACTTGGCACCGTCCCTTCAGTAACTACGGCTGTCTCTGCTTTTGCCTCAGTAGGGGATAAGGCTACTCCTGCACCAAATAACAAAGGACCAACTACTGCCGCCGCCACTAATCGCTCACCTAATGAATTCTTACTTTCTTCTGGATTTTGTTTTACTGGTCGAACTGTTTCACCACCAAAAATACCATCTAATCTTTCTTCAAATTTTTCGATTGGTAAAGCAATTATTTCTTTTGGAGTTAAATCTTTTACTCCTTCTGATTGTGGAGCTATATCTTGAACACCTGATTCACCTCGTGCTTCCATTGTTCTTTCTGACATTTTAAGTTTTTACAAAACCTATAATATAACAAGAATTATATGACTTTAAACCTAAAATGTCAATAATTTATCTATCTTAGAGTAATATTATACACACTCAATACACATCCTATATAAACACCAAAACTGTTTTTAAATTCAAAATAGGGGAGTCAACACAAAAAATTTCTCTTAATTCCTCAACAATTCCACCATCAATCCATTTTCCACCACATCTTTGTACCAAGCATAAACCAAACCTTTATCCGACTTATAAAAACTATTGTCAGAAACTAACACGTTTACCCCTCCATCATAGTTAAATTTAACCAAAACATTACCAAAAAACTCCAAACTTTTCAAATATTTCTCATCCGCCGTAATTTTTAACAATCTTTTGGTTAACAAACCACACGTCGGAGTAGTCGCTTTTCGCGGAGCATCAGAGTTCAATACTAGAGTATCATAAAGATTTTTGGCTTGATCAAAAAAATATTTTTCTTCTTTACCCGCTTCATAAATATCCAAAGCCGACATGGCTAATAAACATTTATCTCCAGTAGAAAAAGTCGGTTCTTTGTCAATAATTGCCTTTGCTTCATAAAAATTCTTTTTTGCCGAATCTAAATACGATAAATCATTTTTCCATAGATATTTATAAACCAAATCCGTTGAAGTAGTGATATAAGCATTAAAACCTCTTAAGAGTAGGGAATAACCATCCCAAGACTCCCAAACATTTTTATTTTCAGCAACTTTATTTCTGATATTATTTCTAGATGTAACTTCATCAAATAAATTTTTTGAAGTAGCTATTTTAGATTCAAAACAAATCTTCTCCAACTTATCTTTTGTCGTTTGGTCAAACAAATCCGATTTCCACATGTCATAAGTAATTTTACAAATCCACAAAGTATTATCCACACCATTGGGATACTTTTCATAAAATCTATTAATATCACTTTTGACTATTTCTAAATCTTTTGGGTCTTTTGTTTGTTGATAAAAATTAAATCTAGCCCACGTTGCAATTAGCCCGTCTTTATTGCCTTCTTGGTTATCCCACACTGTATCACAAGTTTTTTTTGTAAAGTCACAACCTCGTTCCAAAATATACCAACCTTGGTCATTCCGTTGGTTATCTATCCAATCCAAAGTTTTTCTAGCCACCGTACTATAATCAGTTCGAGATACTTCTAAATTAGTTTTTTGAACCACCTTAACTTTTTTTTGATTTTTTTGATTTAAATACACTAAGCCCACCACCACCGTCATCATCAAACACATTACTGTCACCAACACCGGCAAACTAATTTTCTTAAGCATTAATTAATGATACTACAAATATTTTTTTACTACTAACTACTTACTAATAGCTAATTTCTTAACGTTACTTTAGTACTAAAAACTTGACTTACACCAACTCCATTAATCACCGCTCTTAATCCAAAATTAAAATCTAGTCCCATCAATTCATCATCAACACCAAATCCACATGTAACAAAATTACTGCAATCAATTACTTCTACCTCTTTATTATTTAAAATGTCTTTTTTAATTGCTGATGTTGAAGCAATTTCGCTTGTTATTTGATCACAACTTAAAGTTGTTATGCCACCATCTTGAAGATTTTTTACTTGTATCGATAAATTATCATCCGGACAGATAATACTATCTTTAAAACTATTAAAAGTATTTTTCCTTAACTCATTAATAATCCAAGTCCCATTTTCCGACACTTTATTAGTCGCCGTATTTCTATTTTGAGCCCTAAAAGTACCCAAAATTACCCCCACCAATGCCGTCATAATCAATCCCACCGACGCCACCACCACCATGATCTCCACCAACGTATAACCAAAATTATTATTTTTAATATTCACAATTTAATTCTACTCATTATTTTCCAGTATCACAAACTTTGTTTCGTTTACAACTTCCCCTTTTGTCAAAGGGGAAAGCCCCGCAACTGCGGGGAAGGGGATTTCGCCCTACATCTTTTTCGAAAAAAACCGATTTACTTTTAAAGTTTGATTGTTACTCCAATTAATTGTTACCTCAGCTTCAACACACTCAATAACAGTATCATTACACTCTCCATCAGTTATTGGAGTAAAACTCACCACATATTGATAACCATCAAAAACCGGCAAAGTTTGAGGTGTTGTTATACTCTCTAATTTCCAAAATGTATCCACTTGATTCTTTTTTAATTCCATTAAATTCTCTACTATTACCTCACTCATTTCACTGGCTTTTTTTCTTTGATTTACTGATGATTTAACCCCAGTAGTTTTTACTACTAAACTAATCACTGCCGTAACCACTATTACCAATATTCCTACCGCAAAGATAATTTCGATTAAACTTTGGCCTTTTTGTTTATTCATTATCAATGATCCCTAAATCATTAATTACTAATCCATAATCACCATATTGATTTGAAATTTTTACAGTTAAAGGACCATTAGATAAATCCCCATTACCATCAGTTAGTCTTCCACTTTTACCCAAAAACCCAAAAGAGTTAGCAGAAACCAAACCATTGGTCAGATTTATTTGACTTTGATTCCCATCATCATCTAGTTCTTCCGAGAAATAGGGAGTTTCAGTAGTCCCAACCCCACCACTTTTAATTCCCTCAACAATTAAATTATTATTCGCAAAAGTTACTTTCACATATTTAAGGTCAACAGTCTTATCGGGTAATTGATTTGTTAATGATAAATTTCTCGCCAATTTAAGTCGGTCGGCAATATAATCTCTAATCTCAGTAGTCTCTTTCATCCGATTAAATCTTCCAATAGAATAACTTCCAATTCCCGTCAGTACCAATATAATTGTCACTACCACCAACAACTCCACTAAACTAAACCCAACCAAAAGTTTTTTTTTAGACATTAGAAATTAGACATTAGAAATTTTAACTTACGGATTTATAACTTTATAATTACAACTATTAGTACCACAACTTGCGCATTCAGTAATATTCGCCGTAGTTGACCCTGTGTCTTCCATATAAGAGCACAAAACATAAGTGTAATTACTTGTCCCTACAGAATATGCATATGAATATCCCACTCCTTTTGGATCCAAAGGAACTCTTTCCAATAAACTCGACCCAACCAAACTAGTCAAATCTCCTGGATAAGTATTTCCAATTTGCCTAGCTGCTTCTAAAGATAATCTAATTTTTTCCAAATCAGAAGTCCGCCTGGCATCACGTGTTTTTCTGTTTAATCCACCAAAACTAACAATTGCCACAGCAGTTAACACGGCAATAATCGAAATACTCACCAACAATTCAAATAGTGTAAACCCTGATTTTTTATTTATTTTTTTCATATTTTCTTTTTTAGACATTAGAAATTAGATATTAGAAATTTTAACTTATTGTTGGTTTTTAATACAAAAATAACCGTCAGTATTCGACCAATCACAATAAGAACCAGAACTCACCCAAGAAGCATTAGAATTTTTATCATTTTCCATTAAAGCACAAAAACAGTAACCGAGGCCACCATTAAATGCTCCAGTGTCAATCATATAAGCACCACCTTTTGGATCTGTGGGGAACTTCTGTAAAACAGTCTGTGAGTTTACTGACCATGAACCAGCACTAGTTGGATAACTCCCTTTCAACATATAATATTGTTCGGCCGCATTTTGAATTGCTTTCAAATCAGAAATTCGTCTTTGATCACGACTACTTTTTTGAGCATTTGAAAAACTAATCACCAATACTACCGACAATATAGCAATTATTGAAATTGAAATTAAAAGCTCGACTAAAGTAAATCCGGTTTGTTTTTTCATGGTAGGGGAGTAGTATTAAAATCTATATTTGAACTGGTAATTACAAAACAACAACCCTTACTAATATTATATTCACCAACTAAACAACTCTGACAATCCGAATCGTCCTCATTTTCTAGATTGGTATACAGTTTATAAGATTTACTTCCACTCAAATATTTCATCTGTAAACCAAAATTAGTGTTATCTTTTGGTACTTTTTTCATATAAATTATTATATTAGTTGGGTTTGTAGTATCTGCAAATTCACCTTGAGAAGAGATTAAACCATTTACAATATCACTAGTAGGGAATACCCCCTTATCACTATAATACATATTTAAAGCATTAGATAAACTTTTTAATTCACTTTTTCTTGATGTATCTCTTGCTCTCTTCTGCGAATTTATAAAACTACTAGAAGTTGCCGCCACCAAAATAGCAATAATTGAAATCACTACCAACAATTCCACCAACGTAAAGCCTAAGTTTTTAATTTTTAATTTATTTTTTTTCATTTATTTTCCTGATTAGCTGAAAAACTGACAATCTGACTAGCTAATTTGCACAGACGGCATAATATCCATCTGTTACTCCAATTCCACAATTAGTTTGTGAATTAATATCGTCATTACCAGCTCCACTTTCTAATTTAACTAATATTTTAAAACTATCACTGTTAATTTGGGTATATACAACATCAGTGGTATCACCTAATCCAGAAACATATCCACTTGATCCAGACCCTAGTGCAGATAATGTTAATGGATACGATTGATTATCATTATAATAAGACCTTAAAGCATTTTTTAAACTATTTAAATTTTGAATCTTTTGCGAATCTCTTGATCTTTCTCTAGCTCCCACAAAATTAATCATCAACACTGCCGTCAATACTCCGATAATCGAAATCACCACCAACAATTCAATTAAACTAAACCCTAAGTGTTTTTTTATTTTATTCATTTACTAAATCAATTCTACTCATTTTTCCACCGTCTTGTCAAAATTTAACTACTTCCGCTTCCAACTCTTGTCGATAACAATACTTTACTCCACCACATTCCCATTGATCTTTTTTACAATCAGAATCAGTATAATCTTCCAGATCTGCAAAAAACATAAAACTTTTACCTTCAACACCATTTCGATAACAAAAGTTTTTACCTAATTTATTTTCATTTGGCATCACTTCTAAATATGTATAATCGCCATCTTTCCATGTCTTTCCCCATAAACTATTAATCAATTTTTCTGCCGGCAATTTTTTATAGTCCTTGTAATACAATCTAACCGCCTTTGACAATTCATGTAAACTCGATATTCTATCAGCATCCCTTGATCTAGCCGCCGCCAAATTAAACTGGTGATAAGTTATGGTCCCCAAAACACCTAGTGCCAAAAAAATAATTCCGAATTCTATTAATTTATCTTTTATTTTCATAAGGTTATTATATTCTACTAATTACAATAGGAAACTTTACAACTTTTCAAACTACAAGTGCCAAGATAACAACTATCAGGAGAACTACAACCAACCCCTACGGCGTCATTACAACCAGCAGCACTTAATTTTAAACAAATACTACCACAACTACTTGATGGAGTGTCACCTTCATACCACAAAACATTCGAGCTAGAAACGCCATAATTAGCCTCATTCTTATCTAATAAAGTTGGATAAAGCGTTCCGTCATCGGTATACCAATTATCAGGAAGATCGTTATCTTTCTTATTCATTAAATTTGTTATAACTTTAAACCAATCATCACCAACTAAAATAATATAAGGCACCCCTGTCGAATCACATGGCCATTTATTGATATAAGATTTTATTTCACTTATTTCTTGCCCACAATTGGACACAGTATTCCATTCATTCAATTTTTCATAACTAGGATAATTTCTTTTATCATTTAAATATTCTTCAAAAGCCGTTCTTAATTTATTTAGATCACTTTTTCTATTGGAATCTCCAGCTTTGTTTACTAATAAAATTGGATTTAAGATAACAATCAAACCTAAAGTTAAAAAAACCAATATCGACATTACAATCAATATCTCCACCAAACTAAACCCATTCTTATTTGTTTTCACTAAACCAATTGTATCTTTTTTCATAGAAATTAGAAATTAGAAATTAGAAATTTTATTATCTCACTTCCCCAAAACCACGCCACCAAACTCCCTAATATTAAAAACGGGCCAAATGGAACGGCTGTTTTTTTATCAACTTTTTTAAAAACCATCAAAATAATAGCCACCAAAGCTCCAACCACAAAAGCTATATAAAATGCCAAAATTACATCTTTACCTAAAAATAACCCCATAAAAAAGGCTAATTTAACATCACCAAACCCCATCCCTTTCTTCTTAGTTATCAAATATAGTAATCCTAAAAATCCAAATGAAATCAATGCCGATAATATCTTTCCCTGTAGAGACGCCATATATGGCGTCTCTACAAACAAAAAAACCGCTGCGCAAATCGTTAAAATCGCTGTTGAAAAATCCGGCAAAATCATATATTTCAAATCAAACACCGCACTAAACACCAACAATGTAATTATCACCAAACCTAATAACAATTGAATTAAAAATTGAAAATTTAGATTTTGAATTTGATTAAAAATTTCAAATTTAAAATTAAAAATTAAAAACAAGATTCCTGTTCCCATTTCCGTGATAGGGTAGAGAACTGGTAATTTTTTATAGCAACATCTAGTTTTTCCCTTTTGTATCACCCAAGAAACCACCGGAATATTTTCATACCATTTCAATTGTCTTCCACAACCATCACAAAAAGACCTACCACCCAACATTTTTAAAAACGATATTTTCTTGTTTTTTTTAATTCCTTTCGATTTGATTAATCCATATTCAACTGCCATTCTGTAGACCAACATGTTTACAAAACTCCCACAACACAACCCTAAAATAAAAATCATAATCGAAAATAAAATTTCCATAGAATCATTTTAACAAAAACCCCTCTTTCCAAGAGGGGTTTAACTACACGATCTAAAATCTAAGATCTATCATCTAATTTAAGGCACACATTTAAACATAGCTACTTCACCATTAAAAGTAGGAGTTCCCCAAACCGCAGCAGTAGTAGCAGGGACTATACAACTAGCTCCATCAGCCGCCACTCTTGCCGTACCAGTTGTATTTAAACAATACAAATTATTAGTAGCTGCTGCTCTGTTTGACTTTGCCTTTGGAATATAACAGACATATACAGATCCACCAGAACCAGCTTGTTTATAAAGCCACAATGCATTTTCTGGATGACTCCCATCTATCACAGTTCTAAATTCATCTTTACCCACAAACGCTGTTTTTAATTCATCAGTACTTATAAGTAACCCTGGAGTAGCACTTGACACACTACAAGCTCCACTTGCTGTTGTTGCAACATTATCCACAGAACCCGCATCACAAATTCCAAAACCAATCGTATCAGATCTCAATAACATCGCTGATTCCACTGTTGGTTTTGATCCTGAAGCCCCATAAGCCATCCATGGATAAGATTGAGCATTAGCATAATACCTTTCATAAGAATTCATTATTTCTGCCGCATCATTCTGGACAGTCGAATCTTTCGCTTTATTTGATTGCTCAATTGGATTAATAGTAGCCAACACTGCCACTGATAAAATTGCAATCAAAGCAATAACAATCAATAATTCTACAAGTGTAAACCCCAAATTCTTTACTTTCATTTTATTCAAATTTAATTATTAATTAATAGTTATTACATTCATTATTTACTACTAAAATTGCGATGTCAAGTTATAGATCGGCATTAACACGGCTATCACCAAAAATCCTACCCCTAATCCCAACAAAATCATTATTATTGGTTCAATCGCCGAGGTTAACGATTTTACCGACTGTTCTGCTTCACCCACAAAATAATCCGAAACTCTCAATAAAACATCATCTAATTTCCCCGTTGCTTCACCCGTCGCTACCATTTGGTTAACAATAATCGGAAAAACTCCTGTTTCTTCAAAAGAACTGGCAATCGAAAAACCTTTTTGGACCCTTTCAGTAATTTTTAAAAATGCTTCCAAATAAACAGCATTTTCAGCCACATTAGCCACTATTTTTAAGGCCTCAATCAACGGTATTCCTGCCGACAAAAGCATTGACAAAGTTCTAATAGAAGTTGCTAAAATATTTTTCTTGGTTAATTCTCCAAATACTGGAAGCTTTAATTTTATTTTATCTATTTTCATTTTAACTTTTTTACTCTTTACCCCAACCTTCAAAAAGAACAAAATTCCCCCAGCTAAGATTGGGATTAATACCCAAAATTTGGTTAAAAAATTTGAAAAAGACATCAAAATCTTGGTAGACACAGGAATTTCTGCTCCAAAATCAGTGTACATCGACAATAATTTTGGAATTACAAAAATCATCATAATAATTACCACCACTACCATCCCAATCATCACAATAACCGGATAAATCATTGCCCCTTTTACTTTACCTTCAAAATCACTTTGTTTTTCTAAATTATCAGCTAATTTACCCATAACTTCATCCAAAACTCCTGCTTCTTCACCAGCACCAATCGAAGCCACATATGCCTCCCCAAACACATTTTTATACCTTTCCAATCCAGATGCCAAACTTTGCCCTCCTTGAACCGCTGATAAAGCATAATCCAAAATTTCATACATTAAAGAATTTCTATTCATTTGATTCTTTAAAAGCGACAAAGAATCAGTTAGAGGTAACCCAGAATTCATCATTGTTGATAATTGTCGAGTAAAAACACTAATCTGTTTCAATTTCACTCGAGAAAAAACATTTTTATTAATCTCATTTGCAAAACTCTTTTTTTCTTGCCCAATATAAATAGGCACTAAACCGCTACTTCTAATTGACTCCAAAACTTCCTTTTTATCCTGAAAATCTGCCTCACCTTTAACTAATTTACCACTCCAATCTCTAGCTTTGTATACAAATTTCATAGACCTAATTTATTTTTTCTCAGTCTCGATTGAAACTCCACTAAATTTGTAACATAATTAACAGCCACTTCCTCTGCAACTCTCCCTGTTAACACTAATTTTGCCAAATAAGTATCTAAACTAACCATTCCCAAATCAGCACTTGTCTGAATTACGTTATCCAACATAAAAGTTTTCCCTTCTCGAATCATATTTTTAGTTGCCGACGTATTCATCATTATTTCAAAAGCTGGAACACGTCCACCTCCTATTGCCGGTAATAATCTTTGAGAGATTACAGCCGTCAAAACCGATGCCAACTGAACTTTTACTTGTTCTTTTTCATCTCCCGGAAACACATCCACAATTCTATCAACAGTCTGCGCTGCCGAATTAGTGTGTAATACTGAGAAAACTAAATGACCTGTTTCTGCAATCGTTAATGCCGTTCTAATAGAATCAAGATCGCGCATTTCTCCAATAAAAACAATGTTGGGATCTTGCCTTAAACAAGATTTTAATGCTGATGGGAAATCTCCTGTATCACTTCCCAGTTCTCTTTGAGAAATAATCGACTTAATCGGTTTAATTAAATATTCAATTGGATCTTCAATTGTCACAATATGATCTTCTCTAGTTCTGTTTATTTCATTCAGCAAAGCTGCCACTGTAGTTGATTTTCCATGCCCGGTCGGACCTGTAATTAAAACAAATCCTTGTTTAAGTCCGATAAAATTCTTTAAAATATCTGACAAATTTAATGCTTCGAAATTTGGTACCTCTTGCGACAATAATCTTAAAGCACAAGCCAATGTTTCTTTTTGAGAATAAATATTAGCTCTAAATCTAGCTTCCTTAGTATTAAAAGAAAAATCCAGCTCTTTTTTATTATCTAATTTTATTTTTTTCTCATCATCTAACATCGAAAGTATCATTTCCTTCACTAAAGAATCATCAACTTCCAACCACCCAGGAATATTTTCCAATTTACCATTTACCCTTAACTTTGGCACAACTCCAATCATTAGATGTATATCTGATGCTCCATTAGCTACCGCAATCGAAAATAATTCTTCTAATTTTGTATGCATACTAATACTGAGCTACTCTTACCACTTCATCTAGAGTAGTCACTCCTTCTAAAACTTTAACATAGCCATCCTGCTTCATCGTCAACATACCTTCTTCCATTGCTAATTTTTGAATATCAGAAGCCACCGCCTTTTCAATAATCAACTTTGAAATTTTTTCCGATATCGGCATTACTTCATAAATAGCCACCCTTCCCAAATAACCACTATTATTACATTTATCACATCCCACAATCTTAGGGATCATAATTTTCTTTCCTTCTTTATTAAATCGATCTGCAACCATATCGTAAACTGGACCTAGTGTAGTTTTCATTTCTTTTTCTTGTTCTGGAGTTATTTCTATTTGAGTACCGCAATCTTTACACACTCGTCTCAATACCCGCTGACCCACCACACAATTCAATGAAGACACCAGTAAAAATGGCTCTGCCCCCATATCCAATAGCCGTGGTGGAACCCCAGACGCGTCATTTGTATGTAATGTTGAAAAAACTAAATGACCAGTTAATGCCGCATTAATAGCCAAATCAGCTGTTTCACTATCCCGGATTTCTCCAACCATTATTACATTAGGATCTTGACGTAAAAATGATCGCAGAGCTGATGCAAAAGTTAGCCCGGCTTGAACATTAACCTGAACTTGGTTTACTCCTTTCATTTGATACTCTACCGGATCTTCAATTGTTACCACATTTACTTTTGTAGTTGCGACGATATCCAAAATTGAATATAAAGTCGTCGTCTTTCCCGAACCAGTAGGACCACAAACAATAATAATTCCATGTGGCCGGCCAATTGCACTCATTAAATTTTTCAAAGCCAGACCTCTCAACCCCAAATCAGGTAATGTTGGCACTTTTTGAGATTTTTTCAATAAACGCATCACCACTTTTTCACCATAAGTTGTTGGTAAGGTTGAGATACGCAAATCAACATCATTGCCATCAACCGAAAAGAAAAACCGTCCATCTTGAGGCACCCTTTTTTCATCAATTTTTAAACTTGCCAGAATTTTAATTCTAGATACAACTGCATCGTGAACATTTCTGGGTAATAAATATTTTTCTTGTAAAATACCATCAATTCTGTATCTAATTCTCACATTTTCTTCTTGAGGTTCGATATGGATATCTGATGCCCTAGATTTAATAGCATATTCCAAGATAGTCGATACAATCTTCGCCACCGGCGCTTCCACTTCAACTTGTTTTTTAGCAACTTTCATTGCCACTTCTTCAGTCTGTCTTTCACCTAAAGCTTTATTTACCTCAGAAGTAATGCTTTTTTCTCTAATATATTTTTCATTAATAAACGAAGTAATTTGCTTCTCAGTCGACATTGAAGCATTAATTTTAAAATTCGTTTTCTTCTCTAAAAATTCCAAAGTCTCCAAATCCAATGGATTAACCATGGTCACAAACAAAGTTTTTGTTTTTGTATCAAGTCGATAGGGGACTATATTATATTTTTGAGCCACACTTTCTGGCACCAAACTCAAAGCCTCAGGAGAGAAAGCTGTATTATCCAAGTCCACAAAAGGAATTCTCAAAAATTTGGCTTTTGCTTTTACAAATTCTTCATCAGAAACTATTCTTAAAGATTTAATAATTTCATCCTCAGATTCTCCTGTTTTAACCCGACGCATTTCGATCTCACTAGAGGTCTCCTCATCAATCAAACCTTGATCTTTGAATACCTCACTTAAACTCTTATATATTTTTGTCTCTGAATCGTTCATAATATCTATATTCATAGTACATTTTTTTTACTATCAAAGCAACCAAAATGGATATTTTTCCTTCAACTATAATCATCTCCTCAAATCAAAAAGAGATTAACCAACAAATTGATCAAATTTGTGGTCATCTTAAAAATGAAATATCGCCCAACAACCCAGACATTTTTATAATAAATGAAGCTACAGGGTGGACAATAGAATTGATTCGTCAAATAAACCATTTTTTGTCTCAAAAACCATTTAATCACTCCAATAAAATCGTCATTATTTTTCAATCCGAAAATCTTAATTCAGAATCTCAAAATGCTTTATTAAAAAACCTTGAAGAACCAGGAGAAAATAAATACATTATCCTTACCACTTCAAAATTATCAAAACTTTTACCCACTATTATCTCTCGTTGTCAAACCATTAAGTTAATCAATAATTCCTCCTTGTCAAAAAACCAACCAATTGAAATCCTTCACCAAATTAAAAAAGATCTAATCACTAGCGAACTTTTATCAAAAGATAAAACTCAAGTTCTACCTTATCTAGAAGACCAACTCAGAATCCAACAAAAGCTTTTGGTTAAAAACCCAAATTCAGAAACCTCACAATTAATTCAAAAAATTATCAAAGCCACTCAAATGATTGAATCCAACGTCGACCCCAAATCCGCCCTGGATTTTGTCTTTCTTAGTTAAATCCTTTGTCCCGCTACTGCGGGACATTTCCTTTAAAAAGGGCAACCACTAAAACCTCCCTTTTTAAGGGAGGTCCGTGAAACGGAGTGGGTTTCTTTCTCCGCATTTTCCCCTTAACCATTTTTAAAAAAATGATATAATGACTTACACATGTTTTCTCCTGTTTTTTCAATCAATAATCAGATTCTAAAAAATATTAGCAGCATTGAAGCTGCTAGGGCTGTTATTGATGAAGCACCATTAATCCCAGCGTACGAAAAACAATTTCAGCAAGAGGCTATGGTTAGAACCGTTCATTACGGTACTAGAATTGAAGGAAATGATTTAACTTTTCAAGAAGTTGCTAGATTAGTCGAAGGTCAAAAAATCACTGCCACAGAACGTGATATTCAAGAAGTCATCAACTATCGCAACGTTATGTCTTACCTCGAAGAATTATGGTCACTCTATGATGCCAACATGCCTCTTCCAGAAGAGAAAAAAATTGATCCTAACAAAAAAGACCAGCCTTTTTTTTATAGCGAAACTATTGTTAAAAAAATTCACGAGTTTACCACCGCCAAAATTATTCCCGAAACAGAAGTAGGGAAGTACCGTCACCAACAAGTAGTTTTGAAAAACACCACCACCGGCGAAATTGCCCACCGACCACCTCCAGCCATTGAAGTCCCATATCTTATGACTGATTTAATCGATTGGCTCAACGGCTCTCAATCACAAGATGTTCACCCAGTTATCAAATCAGCTATCACTCAATATATTTTAGTTGCCATTCATCCTTTTATTGAAGGTAATGGCCGTGTCTCCCGAGCTTTTGCCATTCTTCCACTTTATGCCCAAGGATACGATATTCGTCGTCTTTTTTCTATGGAAGAATATTTTGATCGCAATGCTGAAGATTATTACAACACCATTCAAGACACCCACCTTTTATCTTCAGACATTTTTAAACGCGATCTGACCAAATGGATTGAATATTACACTCAAGCACTATCAATTGAATTTGCTCGTATTCGTGAAAAAGTTCAATCACTTTCCCGAGATATCAAACTCAAACAAAAACTTGGTGGCAAACAAATCCATCTTACCGAAAGACAAATTAAATTAGTCGAATATATGCAACAATTTGGTGGCTTACGTATGCCTGATGCTCAACAACTTTTACCTATGGTTTCCGACGATACTATTTGGCGTGATCTTAAAAAATTAGTCGACAGCGGTGCCATCGAAAAACGCGGCTCCACCAAAGGCGCCTACTATTGCTTGGTAAATATTTAGACCCTTCAGAGTTCATGTCAAAAGCTAAAAAAAAATTAATTAAGGCAATTCACCTCAAAACGACTGTTATTTTAATTGTCTATTTATTGCTTTCTCATTTTATTTTAATCAGTTCACTTGCCAATAAAAATATTTTTATTTCCTTTTTACTTCCGTTACTTTTTGGAGGATTATCCAGTGTTACCTTTTTGTATTTATTCAGTCACGAAGATTTTTTTCACTTTATCAAAAATTTAGAAGAAAAAGAAAAGAAAAACGAGGAAAAATATCTAAAAAGATTTATGCACTTTGGCAAAATATTAACTTGTATTTTAATTAGCCTCATCGGTGGACCAATTTTTCTCGCCCTAACTGTCAGATTTTTATTTCCCAAGTCTCACCACAGATATCGAATTGCCATTATCTCCAACACCATCGCCACCATAATACTAATCTCCTCCGCCAAAAGTTTCTTAAGGATGATTTTGTAAAGACTTAAATCCTTCCTGTCCTTCGGACATCCTCCCTTATCAAGGGAGGAAGCCTTTTTTTTATTAAAAATAGACTTCTCCCCTTGTTAAGGGGAGATACCGGTTTACCCGGAGAGAGGATTTAAACATGCAAGACTTCTCCTTTGCCTGTCTGCCTCTGGAGATACCAGTTTACCCGGAGAGAGGATTTAAATTCAAAGAAGTCTTTCATATAATTATATGAAATGAAATTTACCGACGATAATTATGTAACTCAAAAAGGTCATATTAGATACTTAGAAGAATTAAAAGTATTAGCTATAAAAAATAGAAAAAATCCAACAGAGGCAGAATATGTAATGTGGCGATATTTAAGAAAAAGTAAATATAGATTTTTAAGACAAAAACCGATGTTTAGGTTTATTTTAGATTTTTATTGTCGAGAATTACTATTATGTATTGAAATTGATGGTGATTCGCATGATAAAAAGAAAAATTATGATTTGTTAAGAGATCGATATTTAAAAACAGTAAATATTAAAACCATTAGATTTACCAATGAAGAAGTATTAAATAATTTCGATAATGTGTTAGAAAGACTTCTCCCCTTGTTAAGGGGAGATACGGCAACGCCGAGAGAGGATTTAAATAGATAAGACTTCTCCCTTTGTTAAGGGGAGATACCGGTTTACCCGGAGTGAGGATTTAAAGTTAGTTTATAATTCCCTTATGATCACTCTTGATTCTCCAGAGCTAAAAAACATTTCTCCTGAAAAACTTGGTGAACTGCTAATTGAAGCCAGAAAAGTTTATTACACTGGCGGCAAAACTATTATGGACGATCATACTTTTGATGTCCTTGAAGATATTTTGCGCCACAAACTTCCATATCATCGTATTTTTACCAAAGTTGGCAGTAACCATTTCAACACCGGCTTTGATAAAAAAGCCCACTCCATGCCCATGGGATCTCAAAATAAAGTCAATCGACTTGACGATTTAATTCATTATTTTGAGCTTAAAAAAATCCCCAAAGATACTGAATTTGTAATTCAACCCAAATGCGACGGTATATCACTAGAGATTATCTACAAAAACGGTGAATTAGTTGAAGCTATTACTCGTGGTGATGGTCATATCGGCGATGTTATTACTCAAAACGTTGTCAAAATGAAAAATTCAGTAAAAAAAATAGATGAAGGGTTTTCCGGCGCCGTTCGCTGTGAAATTGTCATGTTAAATAATGATTTTGAAGAACTTAACAAACTTACTCAAAAAAATACCCCTGCCCTGCCTCGCCAGGCTGTAGCTCTCAGCGAAGGCTGGTCAAGGGAAGGGGATGGGGAAGGGTTTTACTCCAATTCTCGCAACGCTGCTTCTGGTATTTCTCAACGTCTTGATGGCAAATATTCCGAATACTGCAGTTTATATGCCGTCGACGTTAATTCCACATCCCATAAATTTTCTACTGAAACCGAAAAAATAACTTTTCTCAAAAAACACGGCTTCACTACTGTCGACAATTTTCTTTGTCAAAACTTTGATCAAGTCGAAAAAATTTATCAACAATTTCTCAACAAAAGTAGGGTAGAGTATCCATTTGAAATTGATGGTCTAGTTATAAAAATAAACGACTTAGACCTTCAACATCAACTTGGTGCTAAAAACAACCGTCCCAAAGGTCAAGTTGCCTACAAATTTCCTTCACGTTCCAGCCAAACCAGAATCGTCAACATTGAATGGCAAGTCGGGCCTATGGGAACCATTACTCCCGTAGCTCAAGTTGATCCCATCGAAATTTCTGGCGCCATTATTACTTTTGCTTCATTAGCTAATTACGATTTAATCAAAGAAAAAAATATTAACATCGACGACATCGTCGAAATCCAAAGAAGGGGAGACGTTATTCCTCACATAGAAAATGTCATTACCAAAGTTAATCCAGGTCACATTATCGCTCCCACAAACTGCCCATTATGTGGCACTAAATTAATCGAAGACAATAAATTTATTCGCTGTCCCAACATTACTAAATGTCCTGGCCAAATTTTAGGCTCTCTTCGACTTTTCTGCGACACTCTCGAAATCAAAGGTATCTCTGACAAAACTATCGAAAAACTTTACCAACTCAATTTAATTAAATTACCCGGTGATTTTTATCAACTCAAAGTTTCTGATTTTGAAAACATTCCCGGACTTGGAAATAAATCTGGTAATAATATTGTCCGCGAAATTCAGGCCAAAAAAACTCTCACTCTCAAACAAATTCTTGACGCCGCCATTATTCCCAATTTTAGCTCTCAAAGAATTATTCAAATCATTAATGCTGGTTTTGACACTCCCGAAAAAATTCTTAATATTACCGTTCCTCAACTCGAAGCTTTGCCCGGTATTCAAATTACTTTAGCTGAAAAAATTTATCAAGGCATCCAGGCCCGTCGTGATTTTATCCAATCTATTCTCGACCATGTAGAGACGCCAGATCTGGCGTCTCTACCAAAAAGTAAACAAACGCTTTTAAATAAATCCTTCGCTATCACTGGTACTCTTTCTCAACCACGAAAAGAATTGGAGGAAAAAATTACATCCCTTGGCGGCAAACTATCTTCATCTGTCACTTCCAACACTGACTATCTCATTACTAACCTGCCTGCCGGCAGGCATGGTGAAACAGAATCTAATTCTTCCAAGTTCATTAATGCCAAAAAATTCGGCACCAAAATTATTTCTGAATCAGAATTTAATCAGTTAGCAGACTAACTATCTGACTGCTAATAACTAAGCTAAATTTTATTTTTCCTGTCTTTAGGGTATATTTATATATCAAAATACTACTATCTATAAAAATAGACATCTAAGTAAATCAAAACTCATCCCAAACCTAATGATAAAATACACTTATGAAACTTATTTTTGGTCTCGGCAATCCAGGAAAACAATATCAAAACACACGTCACAATTTAGGTCAAAAAATTATTACTCAATATCTTGAAACTCAAAAGAATTGTCGTCTTAAAGATAACGATCGACTTTGTGCCAAAACTTGTGAAACGGGGCAGGGAATTACTAAAACAATTTTTGCTATTTCTAAAGAATATATGAACTGTTCCGGTATCACCGCTCAAAAAATTTCCCATTTTTTTAAAATCGAACCATCTGAGATTTATATTCTCCACGACGACCTTGATTTAGAAATAGGGGATTACCGAATCCAATTTGACCGAGGACCTGCCGGGCATAATGGTATTAAATCTATTATCGAAAATTTAGGTACTCAAGCCTTTCATCGAATTCGTATTGGCATTAGTAAACCTATTAATAATATTCCAGTTGAAGATTACGTTTTACAGCCGTTCTCTAAACCAGAATTAGATATAATAAACACCACTACCCCAAAAATTTTTGAAGAAATATCAAAAATTATTAATTTCTAATTTTATTAGACATTAGAAATTAGATATTAGAAATTTAAAACTTGGGCTTATAGTTAAACGGTATAACGCGTCATTCGCATTGACGTATTCTGGGTTCAATTCCCAGTAGGTCCACTTATTTATGGTCAAAATACTAAAATCAATTACTAAATCTATCGGACATGGTGTCAAAAATGACCCAGAGATTCAACGGATAAAAAATAAACATCCTAAATTATTCCATTTCATAAAAAAAAGATTTACTGCTAACGAAAAATATGGTCTCTACCTTACTGGAGGAATTATTTTTACTTTATTTTTTGTTTATATTTTCTTTGGTATTACTCAAGATTTTCTCGGTCAAGAAAACATTATTCAATTTGATCTTCGAGTTCTTAACCTTTTTTCTACGCTTCGCCATCAAAACTTAACCAGTCAAATGCTTTTTATCACCTATCTTGCTAAAGGAGAAATCATTGCGCTAGGAACAATTATTTTTACTCTTATTTTTTATATTTATAAAAATTGGCGCTATTTATATACCTTACTAATATCAGTTATTGGAGGAGAATTTTTTGTTTGGATTATTAAAAATATTATTGAACGACAGCGTCCTCCATTAACTAATGCTCTAGTTGCTGAGACTACTTACAGTTTTCCTAGTGGCCACACTTTTGTTGCTATTGCCTTTTATGGATTACTCTCTTACTTTATTATTCAATCAGAAAGAAAAAAAGTCATTAAAATAATTAGCACTATCATAGCTTTTTTTCTCATCATTCTAGTTGGCACTTCCAGAATTTATCTTGGAGCTCATTGGCCATCCGATGTTTTTGCTAGTCTAGCTGCCGGGTTAGCTTGGTTAAGCATTCTAATCACTTCACTTAAAATTAAGAAAAAATTTAATCCTCCTCAGCCAAAATTCCAACCCCATTTAAGTAAAAAAATTGCCCAAATATTTTCTTTATCTTTGATAATCGTTTGGATTATTTTTATAATTTCATTTTATACAACTCATCCACTAATTCCTCAAAAAATAACAGAAATTCCAAAAACAATTATCCAAAAGTCTGAAATTAAAACAAAACTATTTGAAAGTCTTCCAAAAATTAGTGAGTCCGTCAACGGATTGCCTGCTGAACCAATTAATATTATTTTTATCGGACAACGATCAAATTTAGACCAAGCCTTTACTCAATCGAGTTGGTTTCTTTTAGATGGCCCAAGTATTAAATCCTATTCCAACATTATTATTTCCATACTTCTTAACAAATCTTATCCTCAAACTCCAGGACTTCCTGTATTCTGGGATACTCAAGTTAACCAATTCGCTTATGGAAAACCAACCTCAACTAATTCAGTCAGCTCTCGTGAACACATTCATCTTTGGGAGACAGATTTTATCACCAACGACGGTCAACAAATTTGGGTAGGGACCGCTCATTTTGACAACGCCATTCAAAAAAAGTTTGGGGTAATCATGCCTTACCATACCACCGAGACGAGAGTTGATAACGAAAGAGAAAGTATTAAAAATGAATTAGATAAAAATGGTTTTATTCAAAAATCTGAAAAAATTAATTTAACTGGACTTTTATATGGATCCAAAAAAGGGAGTGGCAATAGTTTCCTAACCGACGGCCAAGCCTATATACTATATATAGATGAGAAAAGATAAACCCACCGCCATCTCAATCCAGCTGGAAAATTACAAAGAAACCATTGCCAAACGCCAAAAGTATGTTCATATGGAATATCAAGCATATGGTTTGGAATTAGCTAAAGAACTAGGAGATTGGAAAAATCGCTCTATTTATATTCGTATGTCCAAAAACATGGACCGAAAAATTTTAGAACAAGCCAGATATTTTGTTAAGGACCAAAATCCTGGTGCTATCAAAACTCCTTACAAACTTTTTATGTGGAAAGTTAAACAACTAAAAGAAACCTCTAAAAAATCCCCAGATTTGACAAACGCAACTTAGTTGCATATAATAACCCTCATGACTGAAAACAAGTCTCCTAAAATTTACCCCGATCTTAAGTGTCGTCAAACCAAACTACGGATGGTTTTAGGTCATATCTTTCATAGCACCAAAACACCTGTTTCTGTTGCCGATATCCAAAATATTTTTAAAAATCAAAATTTCAAAGTTAATAAAACTAGTATTTATAGAGAACTCAAATTTTTAACTAAAAACTTTATCATTAATGAAATTCAAATCGATGGTATCTCTACTCGATACGAATTTAACCATACTAACCCAAAATCATATTTAATCTGCACTAAATGTGAACAAATTTTTCCAATTGAAGTTGACAATAAAGTGTTAAAACAGGAATTAGAAAAAATATCTAAAAAAAATAAATTTACTATTCATCGTCATTCATTAATATTTTTTGGACATTGTCATAAATGTCAATAAAATCATTTATAATAAAATAAATATAAAAATCCATGAAAAAATTTCTTTCCATTAAAAACATAATTATTATTGCTGTAATTTTATTAATTTGTGGATTTGGTGTTTACCGAATTAACGCCAAAACCAAAACCACAGATATTACTAAATTTGACGTCAATAAAGAAACTGTTGTTTCTCCAATGCGAGAAACTATTAAAGAAGAGATTACTTTAACCGGTTCTGTTGACGCCACTACTAAAGCCAATCTTCAATTTCAAACCAGCGGTCAACTTGCTTGGGTCGGTGTCAAAGTAGGGGATAAAGTCAAAAAATATCAAGCTATCGCTAGTCTCAACAAAGAAGTCCTCAAAAAACAACTTCAAGCTGATTTCAATACCTACCGTTCTGCTTTAGCCACTTTTGATGATACTCAAGATGATTACAAAACTCAAAAAGATAATCTAACTCTTAACGATGACATGAAACGTATTCTAGTTCGATCTCAAAATACTTTAGACAATTCAGTTATCAATTACGAACTTCAAGATTTAACTCTTAAATACGCGACTCTTACTTCACCTATTAGTGGAATTGTCACTGATGTTGAACAACCAAACAGTGGTGTTAATATCACTCCTGCTTCATCAAATTTTTTTATTATTGACCCAACCAGTATTTATTTTAAAGCCCAAATCGATCAAGAAGATGTCACTCGAGTTAAAGTCGGGGATAAAACTACTATTACTCTTGATAGTTTTTCTGGAGAAGAATTTACTTCAGAAGTTACCTATATTTCTTTTATCCCAGTTTCTGGTCAAACTTCAACTGTCTATGAAATTCGATTTAAATTAGTCGGCGATAACAACCAAGATCTTAAATATCGTCTTGGAATGGACGGTGATGCTATTATTTCTCTTAAAGAAATACCCAACAGTCTTACTCTTCCTATCGACGCTGTTCGTCAAGACAAAGACGAACCATATGTTTTTGTTAAGTCAAATGATAGTCAAACATTAGTTAAAAAATCTATTAAAACCGGCATCGAAACAGATAATACTGTTGAAATTTTAGAAGGACTCTCAGAAAATGACCAAGTCGTTATCTCAAAATAATTCCAAGGTAGTTTTAGAACTAAAAAATGTCACTAAAACTTATACTACCGGCAACAGCCAATTTAATGCCTTAGATGGTGTTAGTCTAAAAATTTACCAAGGTGAGTTTGTTTCTATTACCGGACCATCTGGATCAGGTAAATCAACTTTAATGCATATTATCGGGTTACTCGATAACCCCACTTCTGGTGAAGTTTTATTAGAAGGTAATGATGTTTCAAAATTGAAAGAACATCAATTAGCTCAAATTAGAAACATTACTTTAGGATTCGTTTTCCAACAGTTCAATTTATTAGCCAAAACTTCATCTTTAGAAAATGTTTTACTTCCTCTTTTATATTCTGACATACCCAAAAAATCCCGATCTCAAATCGGTATTGATCTCTTAACAAAAGTTGGATTACAAGACAAACTCAATAACACTCCAGCCCAACTCTCTGGTGGTCAACAACAACGAGTTGCCATTGCCCGAGCTTTAGTAAATAATCCTAAAATAATATTAGCCGATGAACCAACAGGAAATTTAGATAGTAAATCAGGGGAAGAAGTTATGAAATTTTTCCACCAACTAAACGAGCAAGAGGGGAGAACTATTGTTTTTGTCACCCACGACATGGATTTAGCCAAACAAGCTTGTAGAACGATTATCATTAAAGACGGTAAAATTTCGGAGGAACGACAATGTTAAAACCTAGCCTTAATGATTTAATTAAATCCAGTTTTCGTTCCATCTTAAAAAATAAAAGCCGAACTATTCTGACTTCTCTAGGTATTATTATCGGGGTCACGTCTGTCATTTTACTGACCTCAATTGGTAATGGTCTCAAAAAATATGTCACCGACCAATTCGATTCTCTTGGAGCTAACTCTATTTATATTAGTCCAGGAAAAGTTTTTAATGACAACGGTGGATTTGCTCAAGGTAGTATGGCTACTATGATGATGACCAGTTTTACTCAAAAAGATTTTCTTGCCCTTAATCGAAAACTCAAAGGTTCAGTTGTTATGCCAGTTAATGCTGCTTACGCCGATATCAAATCCAATCAAGCCTTAAAAAAACAAGTAGAGATTAATGGTTCTATAGAAGAATACGGTAAAAATAATAATTTATTACCATCAGAAGGTAATGGTAAATGGTTTACTAAAGAAGAAAATGACAAAAAAACTCCAGTTGTTGTTTTAGGTTACAAAATTGCTCAAACCCTTTTTCCCAAATCAAGTGCTGTCGGCAAAAAAGTCGTTATCAAAGGTAAAACTCTAAAAGTCATTGGAGTAACCGATCAAAAAGGCGCCTCTATGGGAGGTCCTAGTGTAGATGATACTGTTTACGCCCCATTAACAATTGTCCAAGATCTTTCTGGCAAAGAAGATATTAATGCTATTGTTGTTAAAGCTCCAAGTAAAGATTTAATAGAATCAACCAAAAAAGAAATTACTGATATCATGCTTGATAGGTACGACAAAGATGCTTTCTCGGTTTTTGATAGTTCTCAACTTCTTAGTTCTATCAACTCTATCATTAATATGCTCACTATTGGACTCACTGGAATCGCGGCAATTTCTTTGGTTGTCGGCGGTATTGGAATTATGAATATAATGTTAGTTTCAGTTACCGAACGTACTCGGGAAATTGGTCTTCGCAAAGCTATTGGCGCCTATCCTCGAGCCATTCTCATTCAATTTTTAATTGAAGCAGTTATCCTTTCATGTATTGGGGGTGCTACTGGGGTTTTATTGGGTTACTTAGGAACTTTAGCTATTAAACCATTTTTTCCAGCCCAAGTAACTTTATCTTCTGTTATTTTAGCTTTTGGAGTTTCTTCATTAGTTGGTATAATTTTTGGCGTTGCTCCCGCTCGCAAAGCATCTAAACTTTCACCTATCGAAGCCCTTCGTTACGAATAATCTGTTATTATTTTATAGTGAAACATCAATTTCGTTACCATCTACTAGCGTCTATTATCGTCTTTACTATAACCGCTGCTATTTTAATTATATTTAATGTAGAAAATATCAAACTGTTTTGGCTATTTTTAAGTATTTTTCTGGGAGCCATAATCCTCGACACCGACCACCTACTTTTTTGGTTTTTACTTAAACCAAACTCAGAAGAAAGCCGACTAGTTAAAACTGCTATAAAAAATAGAGATTTTATGCCTGTTTTTAGGCTTATTAATATAGGCCGACAAAAACATCATAGTCTAATCTTTCATCACTATTTTTTTCAAATCATATTAGTTTTATTCTCTCTATTTATTTTTACTTCAACAAACAATATTTTTATTTCTGGACTCGTGTTATCCCTCAATCTTCATTTAATCGTTGACGAATTAATTGATTATTTTAAAAACCCAAAACTACTTCAAAAATGGCTATTTGCCCGAGAACCCAACCAATTACCAGTTAAATTTCTTGGCCGATATATCACTATCTTTATCCTTATCTTTTTATTTTTCCTTTTCCTATTTATTAAAACCAATACATGATGGTATCTAGCCCTGAACTATTCATTGAAGCCAAAAAATATCTTACTGGACACCAATCAGAGTTAGTAAATGATGTTGAAATTATTTTAAAAAGACTTCAAATACAAGATCCTGTTAGTGATTTTTCTTTTTTAGTGGCTCCAATTGCCAAAGCCTACGAAGGATTTCTTAAAGATTTTTTCCTCAAGATAGGAATTATAAATGATAATGATTACGAAAGTGACCGTTTTCGTGTCGGTAAAACTCTTAACCCATCACTTCGATATAAACGTTTTTCTGTTTACCAAAAACTTTCTGAATATCATGAAAAAGGGGAAGAGTTAGCCGAAAGTCTATGGGACGCTTGGAAATTTGGCCGTAATGAAATTTTTCATTATTTTCCAGGCAACTACAAAAATCTTTCCAAAAATGAAGCAGAAGACAGAATCGGGTTACTCCTTAGAGCTATTATTAAAGCCGGAAATTTCCTTGGAACATCTTCTCAATAAAACCTTCTTATAAACTGAATTAAAACTGAACATAGAAATTATTCTAATATATGTAATATAATGATTAACATATGACTAAAGTAATCTTAGACCAAAATAAATGTATTGGATGCAATACTTGTCCATTAATCGACCCCGATACTTTTGAAATGGATGCTACCATATATAAGGCCAAAGTCAAAAAACAACCAGAAAAAGTTACTGAATCAATTCAAAATGCGGTTAGTTCATGTCCTGTTGGAGCTATCTCCACCCAAGAAGAATAAAATTATTAATAATTAATCTTATGAAAAAAATAAAAAAAGAATCTATAAAAAAGACCATCGAAGCAACCACCAGCAAATCAGTCCAAATTCCATTGGTTGGAGTTATGGTGTTTTGTTTCCTATTAGCCGCCTCCTCGTTTTTTGCTGGAGCTGCTTGGTTAAAAATAAAAGGAACTGGAGCGTCTGTTTCAAAAACAGCTTCTGCTACTTTTGAACCAAAAAAATCAGACAAACCTGATTTTCAGTTCTATGTCATGAGTTTTTGTCCATATGGTAATCAGATGGAAGACTTAGTTAAACCAGTTGTTGATTTACTTAAGAATTCAGCTAACATCCGCCCTCAATATATTTTTGAAAAAATCGCTGATCTAAAAACTCAATGTCAACAATATGACGCTAGTAACTGTGCCAACTATATTAAAGCTGGATACTTTACTGCCGAATCAGATTGTAAAGCTGAGTTAGACACCTACAATAAAAAATGTCTTGACGAAAAACAATATCTTAAGATCGGCAATACCTTGTATGGTTCTCTACATGGCCGACAAGAAGCTACTCAAAATGTTCGTGAAATTTGTGCCTACAACATGAATGAAGACAAAACTAATTGGTGGAACTTCATTGACAACGTCAATAAAGCTTGTACCAGTGAAAATGCCGACGCTTGTTGGGAAGAACAAGCTAAAAAAGCTGGTTTTGATACCAACAAAATTACTGAATGTTTCAATACTCAAGCAACTGAGTTAATTGAAAAAGAGATTGCTTTAACTACTGAAAATAAAGTTCAAGGATCTCCAACATTATTCGTCAATGGTGCCACTTTCCCACCAGAAGCCGCTTATACTTCTGATAATAAAGGCACACTAAAAATTGGTAAAAAAGTCTTTACTCAAGATCAATTTAGAACTGCCGATGCTATTAAGGAAGCTATCTGTGCTTCATTTAAGAAAGCTCCAAAAGAATGTAAGACAGAAATAAAAGCTCCTGCTACTTCTGAAACTGCCTCTAATGGTGCCGCTGCAGCACCAGCCGCCGCCGGTGGTAGCTGTAACTAAAAGTTTTTAAACTTTCAACCCTCCGCCTTTGGTGGAGGGTTTTTGTTTTCACCTTAAAACACGATCCAGCGAGCCATTTATGGCGAGTCGGATTTTTAATGTTAAAATTTCCCTATGAAACTAAACTCACATCAAATTCGTAAATCCAAAGTAGGCCTGCCTGCCGGCAGGCAGGGGAGTCTCAATTCAAAAGAATTAAGGAAAAGTAACGAGTCTTATGCTAAATCAAAGCAAGATTCAATTAAACGTAACCCAATAGTTTTAGTTTTAGATAATGTTTTGGATACTTACAACATCGGTTCTTTTTTTAGACTAGCTGACGCCCTTGGTGTTCAAAAAATTTATCTCTGTGGTCCAGTGGTCACTCCACCCAACATCAAGATTCACCGCGCCTCTATTGGTACTTGGAAATGGGTTCCTTGGGAACAATATGATTCCACTGTTGAATGTATTCAAAAACTAAAAGCTGATGGTTTTGAAATAGCTGCCTGTGAACAAGATAAAACCAGTGTTAATTATCTTCAAGCCAAATATCAAAAACCCGTAGCCTTAATAGCTGGCAGTGAAACATATGGCATTTCAAAAGATGTTTTAAAATTAGTTGATAAAATCGTTGAAATCCCTATGTATGGCATAAATATCTCCCTTAATGTTTTAGTCGCCACTTCGATTATTTCCTTCGATATTCTCTCAAAAATACTGCCCAAAGATAGGTAATATTTTAAGTCATTTTTGACTAATTTTAAGATTATTTTATATAAAAATATTACGTATCTTTCCATATAATTTGCTTATTGTAAAGCTATTTAGCCTCTGTTAGAATGAAACTGTTCTTAAAATTTATATTAGATATTAGAAATTAGACATTAGAAATTTGTTCTTTATGGCATCAACACAAGATTATACTGGTCAACAAATAGTCGTTCTCGAAGGTCTTGAGCCAGTTCGTAAACGTCCCGCCATGTACATCGGTTCTACCGATATCAGGGGATTGCATCATTGTTTAACCGAAATTATCGATAATTCTATCGATGAAGCCTTAGCCGGTTTCGCCAAAAATGTTTGGGTCATTATTCACCCTGATAATTCCGCTACAGTAGCTGATGATGGTCGAGGCATCCCTACCGACATCATGCCAAAATATAAAAAACCAGCCATTGAAGTTATTATGACTACACTCCATTCTGGAGGCAAATTTGAAGGTGCTGCTTATAAAGTTTCTGGCGGTCTTCATGGAGTTGGCGCCGCCTGTGTTAACGCTCTCTCTAGCAATTATCAAGTTGAGGTTCGACGTGATAATAAAATTAATTTTATTGAATTTTCTCGTGGTGCAGTCAAAACAAAGCTTACTGAAATTCCAGAAAGTAAAATTAGTTTAATCCAAAAACTTATTCCCAAAACTACTAGTGGAACCACCGTCACTTTTTCTCCTGATACCGAAATATTTAAAGAAACTATTGAACTTGACGACAAAACTATAATTAAATCCCTCAAAGATCGTGCTTATCTTACCAGTAAAATTTATTTTCATTTCTACGACGAAAGAAGAAACACTCAACACCATTATTATTTCGAAGGTGGGATTCTTTCCTTACTTCGTGAATTAAACAAAAATAAAGTTGTTGTTCACGAACCTATTTTACTCAAACGAGAAGATGAAGGGGTTAATGTTGAAGTTGCTATTCAATATAACGACACTTTCCAAGAAAATACTCCATCATTTGTCAATATCATCAACACTCATGAAGGTGGAACTCATTTAACCGGTTTCAAAATTGGATTAACAAAAGTCATCAAAGATTATGCTGCTAAAAAAGAATTGATGAAAGCCAAAGATGATGTTATTACTGGCGACGATGTTCGTGAAGGACTAACTGCCGTTATTTCTATCAAAATGGGATCAAAAGATCTTCAATTTGAAGGTCAAACCAAAGGGAAATTAGGTAATAGTGAAGTTCAACCAATCGTTAATAAAATAGTCAAAGAAGAACTGGAAATTTATTTTGAAGAACATCCGGATGTTGCCAGGTCCATTGTGGGAAAATCTATTTTAGCTATTCAAATTCGTAAAGCTGCCCGAGCTGCCAAAGACGCCATTATGCGTAAAGGGGCTTTCGAATCACTTGGACTTCCAGGAAAATTAGCCGACTGTCAATCTCGTGACCCAGCCGAAAGCGAAATTTACATCGTCGAGGGAGATTCCGCAGGAGGTTCAGCCAAGCAGGGGAGAGATCGTAAATTTCAAGCTATTCTTCCTCTTTGGGGTAAAGCGCTCAATACTGAAGGTATGCGTATCGACAAAGTTGTTGGCTCTGATAAATTAAAGGATTTGATTATTGCCTTAGGTATGGGAATAGGCGAAACCATGAATTTTGAAAAACTTCGTTATCACCGAATTATTTTAATGTCTGATGCTGATGTCGATGGTTCTCATATCGCCACTCTTTTGCTTACTTTCATGTATCGACATTTACCCAATCTTATCGAAAGTGGCTATGTCTACATTGCCATGCCACCACTCTTCAAAATTAAACAAGGCAAAGAAGTCAAATATGTTTATACCGAAGATGAGAAAGAAGAATACATGAAAAAGATCGATATTTCCAAATCTTATGATGTTCAACGTTATAAAGGTTTAGGTGAAATGAATCCTCAACAACTTTGGGACACCACCATGAACCCTGTCACTCGTGTTCTCAAAAGAGTTACTGTTAATGACGCTGCCAAAGCCGATGAAGTTTTTCGTGTTCTCATGAGCGAAGATGTTCCACCACGAAAAAAGTTTATTCAAACTCATGCTCATTTAGCTAAACTAGATATTTAAAATAAATATGAAAATTACTGACGAAAAAAATACCATTGTTAATGACGTTATCAGAACCAACAGTAATATTGGTAAAGTCATGGAAGTCGATATCGTCCCCGAAATGGAGACGTCATATTTAGACTACGCCATGTCAGTTATCGTTTCCCGGGCCTTACCTGATGTCAGAGATGGTTTAAAACCAGTTCACCGCCGAATTATTTTTGCCATGGATCAAATGGGTCTTGGTGGTGGTAAAAATACTAAATCAGCCAAAGTCGTTGGAGAAGTTTTAGGTAAATACCATCCCCACGGTGATTCTTCTGTTTATGGCGCTTTAGTTCGTTTGGCTCAAGATTTTTCTCTTCGATATCCCTTAGTTAAAGGTCAAGGAAATTTTGGTTCTATTGATGGTGACCCTCCAGCCGCCATGCGTTACACCGAAGTTAAAATGGATAAAATTTCTCAGGAAATGATTATTGATATCAACAAAGAAACTGTTGATATGATGGATAATTTTGATGCTACCATTCAAGAACCTACTGTTCTTCCATCTCGTATTCCCAATCTTTTAATGAATGGAGCCGATGGTATTGCCGTTGGTATGGCCACCCGCATTCCACCACATAATCTCAAAGAATTATGTGCCGCCATTGATATTCTTCTTGATAAAGGTAAACTTGAAAAAATCGAGGCAGAACTTGAAATTAGTAATATTCTCGCTCCACCTAAAAACACCCAAGAATTAGTTCTTCGCCCAGTTTATGAACTTGAAAAACAAAAATATAATTTCGAAACTGCTGCTGTTATTGATGACCTCATTAAAGTCGTCCAAGGTCCAGATTTTCCAACTTATGGAGAAATATACGGTAAAACAGGTATTTTAGAAATGTACAACACTGGTCGAGGTAAGTTTGCTGTTCGAGGTAAAACCAATATTGAAGAAACTAAATCTGGCAAAATTAGAATCATTATCACTGAGCTTCCATATCAAGTCAACAAAGCCGAATTTGTCAAAAAAATTGCTGATTTAGTTCGTGATAAAAAAATTATTGGCATTTCTGATCTTCGCGATGAGTCAGATCGTCATGGTATCCGAGTCGTAGTCGAAATCAAGAAAAACGGTAAACCAAAATCAATTCTCAATAAACTTTTCAAATATACTGCTCTTCAATCTTCATATTCTGCCAACATGTTGGCTCTGGTTAATGGAGTTCCTCAAACCCTAAACTTACGCCAAATGTTGTTGCTATTCCTTCGTCATCGAGAAACTGTTATCCGCCGTCGTAGTATTTTTGATCTCAAAGGCGCCATGATGAGAGCTCATATTCTCGAAGGTCTTAAAAAAGCTCTAGACGTTATTGATGAAGTTATAAAAACTATCCGAGCCACCAAACCAGACGAAGATGCCAAAACTCGTCTTATGGAAAAATTTGAATTTACTGATCTTCAAACTCAAGCTATTCTCGACATGCAACTTCGTAAACTTTCTGGACTTGAACGCCAAAAACTTGACGATGAATATAAGCAAGTTGAAGATACAATCACTCGTCTAACAGCCATCATTACCAAATCTGAAGAAATGATTGCTGTTCTTAAATCCGAAAATAAAGAAATTGCCGAAAAATATGGTGATTCTCGTCGCACTAAAATTTACATTCGTGGTCTTGAAGATTTTAGCGAAGAAGATTTAGTTCCTAATGAAGCTGTTTTAGTTGCTCTTACTAAAACTGGTTATATTAAACGTGTACCCAAAGAAACTTACCACACTCAAAAACGTGGTGGAGTTGGCGTTGTTGGTATGGCCACCAAGCAAGAAGATGAAATTGAATTTATGCTCTCAGTTGATACCCATGATGACCTTCTTTTCTTTACTAACCGAGGCCGTGTTTTTAAAACCAAAGTTTGGGATATCCAAGAGGGAACACGTCAAGCCAAAGGTCAAGCTATCGTTAATTTAATCAATATCCTTCAAGGAGAAACCGTTCAAACAGTATTATCCATAAGTAAAGACAATAAATCAAAATATATTTTATTAGCCACTCAAAAGGGTGTTATTAAAAAAACCTCTATTGATAAGTTTAAAAATATTCGCCAAAGTGGTTTGGCCGCCATTAAACTTGATGATAAAGATCAACTTGTTTGGGCCAAATTGACTGATGGTAGTAATCAAGTATTTTTAGTCACTCACAATGGTAAATGTATTAGGTTTAATGAATCAGACACTCGACCGATGGGCCGTCACACTCGTGGAGTCAGAGGCATACTCCTCAAAGAAAATGACTTCTTAGTTGGTATGGATATTGTGCCATCGTCTATTGAAAAGATCGTCGGTAAAACCAAAGAAAAATCGTTTAGACATCTTTTAGTTGTCACCGAAAATGGTGTTGGTAAAAGAACTGATGTCTATCTTTACCCAAGTCAAAAACGTGGGGGAATCGGAGTAAAAGTTGCTAATTTAACCAGTAAGACTGGTAATATTGCTGCGGCTCAAGTTGTCTCTGAAATTCATGATCAGGTAATTTTAGTTTCCAAAAAAGCAGTTACTATTAAGTTACCTCTAAAAAATATTCCCACTCTCAATCGTAATACTAAAGGCGTTATCCTAATGAGATTTAAAACCTCAGAAGACAAGCTAACAGCCATGACTGTCTTAGAAAAAGGTGAAACAGAAGATACTCCAGAAGAAAAACCTACTAAAATCTAAAATTATCCAGGAATTTATCTGATATTATAGGAAGTACGTAAACAGTAAGTATCAACTAGCAGAGTAGGGAAGTGGTTGCTAATAAACTACATAAAATTAGTTTAACCCTATTTTAGGGCATAAATATTCATCACCCTCAAATAAAAAAGTTAATTGACCATTTTTATTCAATTTGATATAAAACACCGCTACTATAGGACCATTCATCTCAATGGTTCCCTACATGATATTTTTCATGAACTTCTCTTAATCTAGCATCTGTCACATGAGTATAAATCTGAGTTGTAGCAATATTTTTATGACCCAGCAATTCTTGAACTGAGCGAAGATCAGCTCCTCTTTGTAAAAGATCAGTTGCCATAGAATGCCTTAAAGTATGAGGAGTCGCCGCCACTGGTAAATTAGCTTGCCTAACATATTTTTTGACCAATCTTTGGATTGACCTAGCCGTTAAACGAGTATCCTCATCTAACAAACCAATTTCTTCTTTTGGTCTCAAATCTCGTATAAATAGTGGTTTATAATGATCTGTCCTACTTTTCAAATATTTATCAATCCATTCCGCCGCATGGATAGTGATGAATACTACCCGAGAACGCCCTCCTTTCCCAATCACTCCAAATTCTCTAGTTTTCAAATTTATCTGTTCCCTATTCAACGAAACTAATTCTGACACCCGCAGCCCAGTTGAAAATAATAGCTCCAGAATTGATCTGTCACGTAACCCATTTTTAGCCGAATTTAATGGCTGATTTAATAATCTTATCATTTGTTCTTCAGATAAAAATTTCAATGAATGGTCTTTAACCTTAGGCACATCCAATTTTTCCGGTTGAAGTACATCCATATCATTTTTAACCAACCACTTCAAAAACGATCTTAAAGAAATTACATAATAACCCTGGGTCACTAGCTTCATGTCTCTATTATTAGTTCCTTTTTGCCGTGACAAGAATAATCTAAACTCTCTTATATTCTCAGCTGTTAAATCATCTATCGTTGGTTTTTCAATTCGTTTATTAGAAATTAAAAAGTCAGTTAAAACAGTTAAATAATGTTCATAATTCCTGACGGTCAATCTTGAACAATTTCTTTCAATTTCCAAATGCTCCAAAAAATGCTTTTCTAAACTTTGTAAGTCTTTATCCATATTTCCATGTTACCACGTTCAAAACTACATTACAGTTTTATAAACCAACGATATAGTAATCATAATTTTTAAAAACATCAATTACAGAGGCCCTGGTGAAGCCTTAGGTTCAAAATACCTATCTTTAGGTATAATTTGTATTTTTCAAAAAATATAACTCAAAAACTTATTACAAAAAGACAAACTTTTAATAAGTAACCAATAAATATATTGACGACTCACCCGTCTTAGGCTCAAACCGTAAAGGAGGGGAGTTTGGCATAGGTAAGGGGAGTCAAGTAGAAATTTTAAGCCTAAGAAACCAAAAACAACCGATCCAAAACCAACGGAGAATTATCGACATTTTTTGAACCTAAATTAACCCCACAAATTCCTTTTTTCTTAATTAGATATTAGAAATTAGACATTAGAAATTATATTTTTATACCTCTCCCCTCCGTTCAGAACATTAACAGAGTCGTAAAAGATACATTGTGCGACATGGTATTTAGACTCTCCCACCACTAGGAGATAGCACTTGTTAATTAACTCTAACAACTTATCTATTTCTCTTTTATTCACTTATTAACTCTAATTAATTCTTCTCTTTAGCTACTACTTCTACTCTCTTTCGGCCCCTCCCTACATGTACACTTTGATATAGTTAGCCAAGCTAAACTTATCCACAGAGACTATATCACACTATATCACTTCTCTACCCGTGAAAATTATAGGATATATCGTGAAAACTATTATAGGTCGTATATTATAGGCCACTCCCCTCCTTCAACCTCACCCATCAAAAAAATTTTTACTTTTCCTATTAATCTAAACCTAAATTACTCTTCTATAAACCTAATTGGCTGTTTATTATCTGCTTTCCTAACATCTAGTATCTAATATCTTTCATCTAACTTCCCCACCATCCCCTATTTTTCAAGCCTAAAAGTATCAATTTCTCCCTATTTTACCAATAAATATATTAATAATGTATAATTAATTATGAATCGAACGTACAATACTCTTTTTATGATCGAATCTTTAGACGGGAAAATATCAACTGGGGACGTTGATGAGCTAGATGTGGATAAAGACTTTAAAAAAATACACGGTATAAAAGAAGGTTTATTCCAATATTACAATATCGAGAAAAATACTGATCTCTTCTCTTTAAATAGTGGCAGAGTCATGTCTAAAATTGGGGTTAATACTCGTCAGGATAATCCTATTAAAATAGAATGCAATTTTATTATTATCGATGATAATCATCTAAATATAAATGGTGTTGAATATTTGGCAAAATGGGTTAAAACCCTTTATTTAGTCACTTCCAATAAAAATCATCCCGTCTTTTCAATCAAAAACAAATTCCCCAATATTGAAATAATTTTTTATGATCAAAAAATTGATTTTATAAATCTTTTTTCTAAATTAAAAACTGATTTTCATATCAAAAACATTACTATCCAAACCGGTGGAACTTTAAATGCTTTATTTGTCAGGCTTGGTTTAATCGATGCAGTTTCTATAGTCGTTGCCCCATGTTTAATTGGTGGTTCACAAACACAATCATTAATTGGCGGCGAATCTTTACACTCACAATTGGAATTATCTAATATAAAAGCCCTTAAGTTAAAGAAATGTAATGTTTTAAAAAATTCCTATATCCACCTTTTATACGAGGTCGTTAATAAAACTAAAGTAGATTAATTTTACTTTATAAATCCACCAACCTGGATATCCCACAATCGGTTGTAAACCCCATTTTTCTTTTTAATCAGATCTTTATGCGTTCCATCTTCGATAATCTTTCCTTTTTCCAACACCACTATTCTATCAACTTCCTTAATCGTCGATAATCGATGAGCAATCACTAATACAGTTTTACCCTCAGTTAAATGGTTTAATGATTCCTGAATATACTTTTCCGACTCTGAGTCTAAACTAGAAGTCGCTTCATCTAAAATCAATATTGGTGAGTTTCGCAAAATCGCTCTAGCTATTGCCACCCGCTGTCTTTCCCCTCCGGATAACTTTATTCCTCGTTCTCCAACAAAAGTCCCATAGCCATCGCGTAATTTATCTATAAATTTATCACAAAAAGCCAGTTTTGAAGCCTCAATTACTTCATCATCTGTTGCTTCAAGTCGACCATAGCGAATATTTTCCATTAAGCTTCTGTGGAACAAAATTGGATCCTGCGGCACCAAACTTATTTGTTTTCTCAAACTCTCTTGAGTTACCTTAGAAATATCTTGACCATCAACGAGTATTTGACCATCCTGAATATCGTGTAATCTTAATAACAGTTTTACTAAGGTTGATTTTCCTGATCCAGACAAACCCACTAAAGCTACCTTTTGACCTGGTTTTATTTCTAAACTGAAATCTTCCAAAACTTTTTCGCCATTTTCATAAGCAAAATTAATCTTATCAAATTTCACTCTACCTAATTTAATTTCCAAATCTTTAGCCGATAAATCATCACTGACTTCATGGGGAGTATTAAAAATAATTGTCATTTCCTCTGCCTCCGCCAAACGCTCATAAATTCTATTAATTATTTTTCCAAAATCCCACACCATCATAATTACTGTCAAAACATATGATTGAATTAAAACAAAATCACCTATAGTTAAAACATTTTTAACCCAAAGCTTTATAGCAAAGTAAAATATTCCCATTTCTAGTACAATCATTAAAAATGATTGTAAGGCATAAAATTTAGCGCTCATATCCCAAGTGAATCTTCTTATTTTATGAAGGTTATTATTTAAATTAGAATAGTCATTAAATTCTTTTTTATGACCATTAAACAATTTAATATTAGTATTGTTAGTCACTGTATCTGCCAAAAAACTACTAGTACTTGTTTCTGCTTCACTCCTTTGGATGTCATATTTAATTTTGTATTTAGTAAAAATCCAATTAATTATCATGAAAATAATGTTCCATAAAAGCATTCCTAAACCCAAAAATATATTCACTCTACCCAAAACCACAGTAATCACCGTAATTGTTACCATTGCCGGTATTAATTCATAAAATAATTGATCAACTAAAACTTCAAAAGCATTAACAAAACTTTTACTTTTTTTTACCACTGATCCAGTAAAATTATTAGAAAAGTAAGCATAAGAATGTTTGTGCAAATAATCAAAGCATCTTTTACTTAAATCGCTCATATTAATTGATTCAAAGAAATTCAGCACAAAAACAGCAATTCTCCAAAACACCCATCTAGTTAAACTAAATATTCCAATAAACGTCAACAATCTTATTAATCCATCAACTACCAAAATTTTATCTTCATTTTCCGACAATAAATTAAAGAAATTTTTAAAGTAAATTGGGATAATCGAATCTATTGCTGTTGCTCCAATTATTGTCACCAACAAAACTGTCAATGCCAATTTATAATTGCGCATTGATTGCCAATAAATTTTTAGTGTTTTTTTGGTATTATCCTTCATTTTGTAAAATTAATTATACCCTACTTTTGGCGATTATTTTGGTTTATAATAACTCTCATGACCCCAACTATTGAAAACATTTACAATTTGGCCAAAGCCAATACTAAAAAAATAATTCTTACCGATGCCGATGATCCTCGAGTTCAAGCTGCCGCCAAAACAATCACTGAACAAAAAATTGCCGAAATTATTTTAGTTAGTCCAGAATATATTTCTCAAAATCCAGAACTTTATCAAAAATTTTTTCAAGAATATTTTCTTTTGCGTCAAGCCAAAGGTATGACTGAAGATGAAGCTAAAAAAATTATGCTTAATCCCCTATTTTTTGGTACTATGATGGTCAAACTTGGATTAGCCGACGGTATGGTTGCCGGTGCCAACACCACCACTCAAGAAACTTTTCGACCAGCTCTTCAAATTGTCAAAACCAAACCTGGTCAAAGTATTGTCTCTAGCTTTTTTATTATGGAATCGCCCAACAAAAATTTTGGCGATAATGGTGTTTTTATCTTTTCTGACTGTGGCTTGAATGTTAACCCAAATGCTGATGAATTGGCCCAAATTGCTATTCAATCAGCTGATTCATTTAAAAAACTTACCAAAGGCGAACCAAAAATTGCTATGCTCTCCTACTCTACTGATGGTAGTGGCGCTGGAGAATCAGTTGAGAAAGTCCGACAAGCCACTCAAATCGTTAAACAATTAGACCCAAGTTTAGATATTGAAGGTGAAACTCAAGTCGATGCTGCTCTTGTCCCAGAAGTTTCTCTCAAAAAGAATCCTAAGAGTCGTATTAAAGGTCAATCAAATATTTTAATTTTTCCCAATCTTGACGCCGGAAATATTGGCTACAAACTTGTTGAAAGATTAGGTTTAGCCAATGCTTTTGGACCAATTACTCAAGGCATTGCCAAACCAATTAACGATCTTTCTCGAGGTTGCAGTGCCGAAGACATTGTTACCACCGTCGCCATCACTAGTGTCCAATCACAAATCTAACGCCAGCTAGTCGTCAAAATTATCCCTAAGATCACCGCTACTGAAATCCAACTAAAAATAACTGAGTTTTTCTTAAATAACCGATCTCTCAAATCTAATTGAATTAATCCCGCCAATACATACACCGCCGCCACTAAATAAATCGATCCCTTAAAAATTCCCACCGGCCAAAACGACAGAAGTAAAGCTAGTTGTGACAAAAAAAACGCTGGCACCATTGTATAGGCCAAAAAATTTTTTTCTTTTCCATCATCAGGCAGTTCAATCGTCACACTATAAAACACATACATAAACAAAACCGCCGATATCAAAAATACAAAAATAGCATTCAACCAATAAATTAACTTAAAAGAAAACAAACTATCAAATAAAAAAAATGCTGTTAACAACAATAATACCAATCCCACAGTATAAGCCGCTCTATACAAGAGTGGTGTTCGATATCCAATCGATACTAAAAATACATTTTCTACTAAAAACATAACATAACACGTCACTCCAAAAAATATACTTGTTAAAAATACCGTCCAAAAAGTTTGGGGTAAAAGAGCCGCAAACAATCCAAAACCCACAAAAAATCCTACTGGTAAAATAACCGACATTAATCTTATATAAAAATTTTGAGTAAAAATTATCCCTAAGCCAAACCAAAAACAAAAAGCTACCAACACTAAGCCAACCAATAAACCATAATAATGCGAAGAATAAGGTAATCCAACAAAAAAATAGAATCCTAACGTTGCTATTACCGAAGAAATTAAATATTTTAGTCGTTTCGGCATAGATTAATTATAATCAAAACCAGCGTAAACCCCAAGTACATCATCATTACTTTCTAATTCATCGATAAAATCCATTATTTTTTCTACTTGCTCTTCACTTCCCAACATTACTAAAGTTTTAGCCCGATAAACTAATTCTGACCTAACAACTTTTAAACCTAACCCTTCAACTTTTTTAACAAAATCATTTAATAAAGATGTTTCTACTATTACTATGTTTTCATCAAAATCCATCGCTCCTAAATCAATTAATTCTAGTTGTTTTTCTTCATCTATATTTTCCAATTCCACTTCCCCTACTCTATTAAATTGATACATCACCGAATTAGATTCCCCCAAAGCACCTTCATAATTTTTAAAAATAAGTTTTATTTCCCCTAAAATCCTATTTTTATTGTCAGTCTCTGCATCAATAATAACTGGCACTCCAAAAGGACCATATCCCTCCAAAAGAACTGACACTAAATTATCTTTTCTTTCTTCAAACCTAGCTAATAATCTTTCAATATTCTCTTTGGGCATATTAGCCTCCCTGGCTTTATCTATAGCTACTTTCAAAGTTCCATTCACTTGCGGATCACTACTTCCACCGCCAAGCCTGATAGCTGTTAATATATTTTTAGAAATTTTCGTAAAAGCCTCACTTCTTTTTTTATCTTGAGCCCCTTTTCGGTTTTTAATATTATTCCATTTAGAATGTCCTGACATAAATTAATTACTTTTTATAACTAGAGTATTTTATCACTGATGCGAATTTATCATCAAAATAAAGTTCTACTTCTCCAGCATTAAGAGAGATATCATTAACAACCTTACATTTATTACTAAATAACTTTTTTAATAAATCCCAAGAATAAGTTCCTTCCACTTCACTACCATACAAAACAGTACAACCACCTACCTCTTCATTTTCACCAGTCGATACCCAAACAACAGAAAAACCAAGCCTTTCCAAATTATCAGTAATAAACCCCGCTAACCCATTTTCTTTGCTTCTATTAATCACTGAAACTTTTAAATCCTCTTTTAATATTTTTGGTTCCGAAAAATCTCTCAATACAACTTCATTTAACCAATCAATTTGAATATCACCATCTTTATCTAAAACTTCACTTTTATTAATTAAATTCCCTAATTTTATTTTCCACCAAAATTTAGTCCGCCAAGAATCCATTTTTTTTAGAAAAACTATTTTGTCAGCATTAAACCCAAAATTATAAAACAAAATATCCCCAGCCAAATCCTTTTTGTTTTCTTGGCTTAATATTTTTTTAACCACCTCACTTCTATACCATCCCATTCCACTAGGAATCCACACTTTTACTTCCGGAGTCAATCTTAAAAAATTAATCATTCTTCTTGATTTTGAAATAGACACTATCGCTACCCCATCATCAGCAAAGACTCCCACTCGATAATCATCCCCTCTCTCGGTTTTCTTTTGAAACATAACCCATACTACTATGACTACTATCACTATTATTAATAACAACCACCCAATTTTTTTCTTATATTTCCTCATAAGATTTTAAATGCTCTTCTAAATCAATAGGAAGGTTAGATTCAAAAACCAACTTCTTATTCGTCATTGGGTCATTCACTTCCAAATAGCTAGCATGTAAAAATGGTCTATTTAACCCATTTAACTCTCCTCCATACAACCTATCCCCCACCAATGGCCATCTTAAATGGCTAAAATGAACCCGAATTTGGTGAGTTCTTCCAGTCTTAAGATTCACTTCTAATAATGAATATTTCTTATTATTTTTAAGATATTTTTTTATCAACTTAAATTCAGTCAAAGCCCGTTTTCCATCAACCGATACTCCAAATTTTGCAAATCCATATTTCGATCTACTAATCGGCCAATCAATACTTCCATCAATTACTGCCTCACCACACACCAAACAAAAATATTTTTTCCTTACCAACCTATCTTTAAATTGTTTTTTAAAATTTATAAAAAAATTTTCATTTCTAGCTACCAATACCAACCCTGAAGTTCCTTTATCCAATCTATGAATTACACCATTTCTGGGTAAATTATTTGGATAAATATTCCTTAGAAAATCCTCTAAAGTATTATCATCTTTACCTTCTTTAGTTGTCACCATTCCTGCCGGTTTTTCCGCTACTAAAAAACTCTCATTTTCAAAAACTACTTTTACTTTGTCTTCCATAACTTCACTAACGAGTACGAAACTCCACAAACTATAATCCAATCAGCCAAATTATTATAAACAAAACCCAAACTCCAATAATCACGTACATAACCAAATACCATTCTGTCGACAAAATTAATTAATCCTCCTGCAGCTACAATCATCAAACCGATATCTTGTTTTTTTAAAGACATTACCAACACCATCAACAAAACTAAAAAAGCCACTCCTACCAATAAATATCCTGAAATTCCAAAACTCACCCCTCTATTTGGGAACACTTCTAACTGTTCCGCTAAATAACAATGGCATACATATCCCAAAACCACCAACAAAAAGCCAGAAAAACACAAATTAAGCTTCTTTTTCTTTCTCACATTTAACACAAGTAGTTGCCTCAGGATTAATTGATAATCTATTAGTGTCTATCATTTTCCCACATACCTCACACACACCATACTTACCCAGTTTTACTCGAGTTAAAGCCTTTCTTAATTGAACAATCCTTTTTGCCCAAAACTTAACTTTTATTTCACTATCAAAATGACCTATTTGCTCATCTAAATCATCTTCAAGAGAATTATCATTCACTCGTTGTTCATCAGCAAAAGGATCAGTTTTTTCCATTTGCTTCTTCACTCTTTTTGATTTCAGTAATTCAGATTCTAAAAAATTTTTTACTGAATCCAACAATTTATTTTTTTTCATATTTTATTTCTCCTAAAACAAATAACCCTATCAAAGAAAATAAACTAATAATAAAAGATAAAACAATATTAATTAAATTATCTTTAAATAAGATTAATAAAACACCTATACCTAAAAAAAACAAAAAATTTAATAACAACAAAACAAACCCTTTTTTCCCACTTCGGTACCAGACAAAAGAGCGATATCTATTAGTAATGAATATAAACAAAGGAAATATTAAAATAATTAAAACTAAAAACAAAACTAATTCTAAAGAAAACTTCGATCTCAACAACTCATCCAGCATAAAAAAACTAACCATAATTAAAAAGGGTCTCGCTAAATCCTCCATAAAGTTAAAAAATTTCCATTGTTCCTTTCGAGTAAATAACCACGAAACCAAAATTAATCCCAAATAGCCCCCAATATAACTCATCCCTGGTTTACTCCCCACCAAAACCCAATCAACTAAATCATCATTCCACACTCCCCAATGAATTAACCCATAAAACAAACGACCAAATACCAAAAACCCCAATAAAGCCAACCAGGAAAAACTAATAATCTTTTGATCATCGTAATTCCCCTTTAAATTCCGCCACAAAAAGTATAAAAATAAAACAATTCCCAAAACTCTAAATATTCCTAAAGTCATAATTTATTTTATCATTTACCACCCAATAAAAACCGTATTTAAGTTATAATAAGCTTACTTTCAAGCCGAAGTGGTGGAATGGTAGACACGCACGCCTCAAGAGCGTGTGGCAGCAATGTCATGGGGGTTCAAGTCCCTCCTTCGGCACAAAATATAAAATTACCCTTGTTTCTTTTCTATATCAAAGAAGCTAACTTGTTTTCCGTTGAAATACAAATTGAAACTTCCTGTTGGACCATTACGGTGTTTTTCAATACTGCACGTCACCATTTCTCGCACTTCTTCATCTTCTCGATAAACAAACATTACTACGTCAGCATCTTGTTCGATACTTCCAGACTCTCTTAAATCAGATAAACGTGGTTTGCCTCCCCTGGCTTCCATAGCCCGAGACAATTGAGCCAAAGCCAATATTGGTACTTTTAATTCTCTGGCCAAATTTTTTAATCCCTGAGAAATTTCTGACACTTCTTGTACCCGATTATCTCGAGTACTTCCATGCATCAACTGTAAATAATCCACCACAATAAATTTAATTTCTTTATCCACCTGTAATCGTCTCGCTTTAGTTCTTAATTCTGTTACTGTCAATCCTGGAGTATCATCAATATAAAGCGGAGCTTCTGCTAAAACACCCATAGCTTCGGATAAAGAATCAAAATCACCGGAAGATAATTGTCCAGTTTTAAGTTTCCAAGCATCAATCATCCCCTGTCTAACCAGTAACCGATCAACTAATTCCTCTTTGCTCATTTCCAATGAAAACATACACACTGGCATTTTCTTTTCTACCGATACATAGCGAGCGATATTCAAAGCCAAAGCAGTTTTTCCCACACCAGGGCGAGCCGCCAAAATAATCAAATTGCTATTTTGCATTCCTGCCAACACATTATCTAATCCTTTAAATCCAGATGGCACTCCCCTCATTCCAGTTCCCAGTTTTTGCAATTCATCCAATCTATCAAAACTGGCCGTCAACACTTCTTTTAAAGAAGATGGCACCGACTTCATGTGTTTCTGCGATAAAGCAAAAATTTCCTGTTCCGCCATATCCAATAATTGGTCTGATGGTAAAGTTGAGTCAAAAGCCTTTTCTGAAATTCTCCCTGCTGCCGAAATTAATTCTCTTTTTGCCGACAACGATTTTATTATCTTTCCATAACTTTCCACATTTGCTGCTGTCGGTACTTCCCCAGCTAATTTTGTTAAAAAAGCCTTCCCTCCAATTTTTTTAAACAGTTTATTCTCCTTTAATTTTTCCGATACCGTTACAATGTCTATTGGCATTCTATCCTCATACAAATCCATCATCGCCTGATAAATTTTGCCATAGTTAAGATTATAGAAATGTTCTGGTCTTAAAAACTCTGATACATTCAAAACCGCATCATTATCAATCAAAATCGAACCTAGTACACAAAGCTCCGCTTCCTCAGAATTTGGTGGAAGTTTTACTTGATCTTCCATAAATTATTTAAAAGGCTTTAATAATTTCACCTCTAAACCATCAGGTAAGTCATCAACTTTTTCTAATTTTAAAGATTCAACTGCTTCTAAACCTTCTACATCCGCCTCATCCGAAAAAACTTTTAAAGATTCATCGTCAGAAGTAATTGGAATTAAATAATTAACTCCCCATTTTTTTGCCAATCCTTTAAGGAATTTATAACCATCTCCTCCATTTAATTTAGGCGATGTTAATAAAATATCTGCTTCTTCAATCCTTTCTACTCTTTTTTCACTCAATTCTTGTTTTAGCTCCCCCATCACTACCACTTTAAAACCATCTATAACTATTTTATAAACAGTATTTCCGTCCTCACCATTAATTCCATTTATTTCCACTCCTCCAATTTCATATTCTCCTGGACCATTAATTAAAACCTTATCACCCAATAAATCAGATTGACGACCCTCTTCACTAGTATAAAGAATCGTCCTACATCCAAGCTTATTATCGTCAATCAAATTTCCATCTGGATTAACCAAAATTGCTTCTTTTTTCCCTTTCAAAAAAATAGTTTTATCTCCTAAATATTTTATTTCCATATGAATTCATTCTAGCATTTAACCCCCCTCAAAACCAGAATCTAAAATCAACTATTTTGATAAATCCTACTCTTCCACTTTATTTCCATCATCAATACGCTGATTAAGCCTATCCCGTAATTTTATTAAATATTCTTTTTCTTTACCCAAATACTCACCTGGTGATAACGCTCTAACGTTTGGGTCTGGCCTATCAAAAATATTTATCCCTTCCCCAGACGACGGCAACACAACTAAAGCCTCTGTTCCAACACCTTTAGGACCAAGCCTTTGTTGTCCCTCAGTTAAGTTTTCACAATTAAACATATAACGTATATTATCAAACAAAACTCAAATTTCAACTAATCCATCATCATTGTATGTATCTGTTCTATCACAAATGTATCATTTTTATGTTATTATTTACCTAATCCCATGTTTAAAGAACTAATACTAGCTATCATTATTGGCGCCATTTTAGGCTTAGGTATTACTGGTGGTTATATGACCATGCAACATAAATCCGAAGCTCCAAAAGAAAAACCCATCATTACCGAACCAACATTGATCCCAACCATTTCTGATAACAACTCAACCACTAACGAGACTAAATCATCAAAAGAAATTACCATCACTTCCCCAGAACCAGATTCTCTTTTATCCTCTGAAAAAATATCAATTATTGGCACTAGCCCAAAAAATAGCAACATCATTATAGTTACTCCTACTAATAGTTTTGTTGGCAAAAGCGACGACAAAGGCAATTTCCAAATCCCTATTACTTTAGATAGTGGCTTTAATACAATTAAAATTACTTCAATCGACCAAGAAAATATTCAAAAAGACACATCAATAAATATTACCTATTCTACAGCAAAAATATAATGTTTTTTTTCATAAGTTTTCTATTAGTATTAAATTTATTTAGGCAACCTATCTTAGCCGTAGAATCAACCACTAATGATTCTATAGATGAAAAAGTCGACAGTCTCACCGATAAACTAAAACAAATAGTTAAAGGTGATTCTCCCACTCCAACAAAAATTTTAAACAATACCCCAAAAGCATTTTTTGGTTCCATCACTCAAATCAGTGACAGTCAAATATTACTTAGTGTCCAAAATCAAACCAAAACATTGAAACTAAATGACAAAATTACTTATATCGACATTAAACGCCAAAAATCAAAATTAAGTAATTTCAAAGTAGGACAAACTATTTTAGCTATGGGCTATATTAATAATGATGATGAGTCTCTTGATTGCCGCCGAATAATTGCTACTGAAAATAAATCTATCGAAAACAGCAATCAAGTTGTCACTGGAAAAATAGTTGATGTTTCTCAATCACAAACTTCTCCTATCTTTATTCTTATCCCCTTCCAAAACAAAAACGGTCAATATCAAGTCAAAACTGATTCAAAAACAGAAACTATAGATATCACTCAAAAAAAACTTACCTCTAGTGATGTCGTTGTAAACGGCAAAAAAGTTATTACTATTATCAAGCCAGACACCCAATCTAACCAAACATTTTACGCTTCAAAAATAATCACCCTCGATATCTCTCAACCCCCAACTCCAACTGTCAAACCGTAATCCTTGTTCCCATATGTTAAAATAAACCACTAATTCAGGTACTTTAATTACAAATTTTTAATTTGAAATTCCTGCCTGCCGGCAGGCAAGTTAAATCAATTTTTTAATGTTTTTAATTTAAAAATTTTAAAATTTAGATTTGATTGAAAATTGAAAATTGTAAATTAAAAATTAGGCTCGTTTATTCATGGTGGTATTAGCTCAATTGGTTAGAGCGCAGCTCTGTGAAAGCTGAGGTTGCCGGTTCAAGTCCGGTATACCACCCCAATAAATTTAGATATCTCTAATCAAAAATAAATTTATTATTCATTGTATAAAATCTCTTAATCTCTCAATCCATATATCTGTTTGACATTCCCCAAACTTACAGTAAAATACACTTATGTTTGCAAAAACATTACGTTCAAATCATCATCACACTAACTTGTAAGTTGGTGGATTTCAACGTATCTTGACCCCGCCAACTGGCGGGTTTTTTTGTTAAATAGGTCTAAATTTTCGTTTCTTTAGTTAAAAAATCGAATCAAAGATGATAAATTTTTATCTAAAGACACGATACCGACAAAACTTCAGTTGAAGTCGGTAGTATTCTATTTATCAAACTCCGATTTATCGGTGCTGTTCCTTAAAATTCTTTTGTTTTTTTTAGAAATTAGACATTAGAAATTAGAAATTTTCTTACCTGGTGGTATTAGCTCAATTGGTTAGAGCGCAGCTCTGTGAAAGCTGAGGTTGCCGGTTCAAGTCCGGTATACCACCC
>Ga0209373_10000508_pt1 | contig 62357 bp, 54 predicted proteins | sample Higcelweek5metaG_FD_187173 | JGI IMG/M metagenome (GOLD analysis project Ga0209373, IMG submission 187173) | Freshwater pond sediment microbial communities from the University of Edinburgh, under environmental carbon perturbations - High... | ecosystem: Environmental > Aquatic > Freshwater >...
ATGAGCAGGGAAACACCGATTATGAACAGTGTGTACAACAGATGTATCTGGACGTATATACAGGAGAAGGACCAGACATAATCTATACTAAGGGGACCGGATATTATGCCACCATATTTTCCCTTGCCGAATATGAGGCAAACGATCTGCTTCTCGATCTGTACCCACTGATGGAAGCAGACCCGGAGTTTGACATAGACGATTATCTCCCGAATGTGATTGATGCATGTACCGTCGATGGAGAACTATGCAAGATTCCCCTTCATTTCTCGGTCTATGGAATTACTGCTGTGCCTTCGATTACAAATGGGATAACCGGTTGGACGCCCGCTGAATTTGACGAGATTGCAACGACACTTCCCTCTGATATGCAGATGCTTGTGAACATTACACAGTTAGAACTATTGAGAGAAATGCTTGCGGGATCCTTAAGCTACTTCATCGATGAAGATACAAAGGAAGTGACTTTCAATACGGAAGAATTCTATAGCATGCTGGAGCTAGCGAAGGAATATGGTGAGCCGGAACCCGCATCAGGAGAAGAAGAAGTCTATGTGGATCAATATGAGCTTCTGCAAAACGGATTGTTAGCATGCAATACCTACGATATTATGTATTGCACGTCAGTATTTTCGAATGATTTTCCGATTTTTTGGGGCACAACCCCGGACATAATTGGATTCCCGTCCCCCGACAAGATGAGTTCGTACATATATCCGGAAGAGGAGGTTGCGATCTCTTCCTGGAGTGATTGTCCGGAAGGCGCATGGGCATTTGTCAAGTACTTACTATCAGAAGAATACCAGACAGAGAATTCATATGACTATATGCAGGCATATGGCATAAATGGAGGGTCAAGCTTTCCTATCCGCACGGATTCTTTGCAGACAATTATTGATTTGGCGATGGATCCTCCAGATTTTGAAAGAGATGGGGGAGACACGGAATATGTACCGATTATCCTTACCCAAGAGCAGGCGGATGCATGCCTTACAGCCATCGAGCAGTCAGATACGCTCTATTATCTTGATCTGGAGATCTATTCGATTATTGAAGAGGAGGTACAGGCCTATTTTCAGGATCAGAAATCCGTGGAGGATGTATGTGCGCTGATTTCTGATCGGGTACAGACACTCGTGAATGAGAGGGGATAGGAAGAGTGTTATCTCACGATTTCGGGTTCGCTTTATATAACCATACGATGCTAAATCCATGAATGTGTCAACGAGATGAAATAATCACGGATTAACAACATGTTTTTGTTTTTTCGTTGACAGTTTGTTCTTTTGCAATTAGAATTCTATTGTTCGCCTTTTGGGCGAGACAAATCGGGGTGTAGCTCAGGTGGTAGAGCGCTTGCTTCGGGAGCAAGAGGCCGGAAGTTCGAGTCTTCTCACTCCGACCATGGATTTGTGAGTCGGGCTGTTTCATGACGTATGTTTTGAGACAGCCCAATTTTTATCGGTTATACAAATGATTCTCGACTTGTGATAGTATGATTATATAGAAAACAAACACTTTTCAGGAGAAAAATAGCGGATGAGTAAAGCAGATGAGTTATTTATTTCGAATTGCAGACTGATTCTAGAGCAAGGAATTTCTACCGAGAATGAGAAAGTTCGACCCAAGTGGCCGGACGGAGAATATGCGTATACATATAAGCGTTTCTGTCTTGTGAATCGCTACGATTTGCGCGAGGAATTTCCGATGCTGACGCAACGTTTTATCAATTTCGATGCGGCGGTTGATGAACTCCTCTGGATTTGGCAGAAGAAATCGAATCAAGTTACCGAATTGAATAGCCATATCTGGGACGCGTGGGCAGATGATAGCGGATCGATTGGCAAGGCATATGGTTATCAGCTTGGAGTGAAGCATACATACAAAGAGGGCACTTTTGATCAGGTTGACAGAGTCATTTTTGATTTGAAGAATAATCCGTTTTCGAGAAGAATACTAACAAATATGTATGTTCATCAAGATTTGCATGAGATGAATTTGTACCCGTGCGCATATTCCATGACATTTAATGTAACAGGCAATGTTCTGAACGGGATACTGAATCAGCGTTCACAGGATATGCTTGTTGCAAATGGCTGGAATGTCTGCCAATATGCGGTCTTACTTCATCTCATGGCACAGGTATCTGGGCTGATAGCAGGTGAACTGGTTCATGTCATTGCGGATGCGCATATTTATGATCGACATATTCCCATTGTCAGAGAACTTATTGAACGCCCGATCTATTCGGCACCTAGACTTGTGATTGATTCAAGCATAACGGATTATTATTCGTTTTCGACAGAAAACATCCGATTGGAGGACTACAGGTGTGGCCCGAAGATTACAAAGATACCGGTTGCTGTATAATGAAGGAGCACGGATGGGTGCTGACATATACATAAGGGAGCGTGATTTCGCATGAAAGCTATTGTGGCGGTTGACAGAAATTGGGGAATCGGAAATAAGGGTGAACTACTTGTAAGTCTTCCTGAAGATCAGAAAGAGACATTTAAGCGTTTTACTTACGGGAATACGATCATCTATGGACGAAAAACGCTGATGACTTTTCCTGGGGAGAAATTGTTGCCCGGAAGAAAGAATATTATTTTGAGCCGTAACCCTTCTTTTGTGAAGAAGGGAGCACTGATTGTGCATTCGGTTGAAGAAGCTCTCGAGTATGTAAGAGAATACCCTGAGGATGAGATTTTCCTGATTGGAGGGGAAGAAGTCTATCGGACTTTTCTTCCGTTTTGTTCTGAGGTAATTGTGTCGCGCATTGATCATTCATTTGAAGCGGATGCTTTTTTCCCCAACCTTGAATCTGAGTTGTGCTGGAAGGAAGTGGGGAGGTCTGATGTGATTCACTCGGTTAAAGGCTATAATTTCGTTGTTCATCAGTATCGGAATTTGAATATTCAATATGTCTAACTTTTTATAATTTTGTTGTGCGATGTGCACAAATAGATAACACTTTGCCTGTGTAAGATATCTAAAATTTCCGTTGCTTTCGTGGGATTTGTTTGATATACTCGAGATGACAGAAGAGTTAAAACTTCTGCAAGAACTTGAGTAAATAATACGTTGGAAAGTCTCCTTACACAGTAGTGGGGAGTACAAAGGGAGGTATGCCTCATGAAAGCATTTAATTTGAACAATGTTGACGCACAGGCCTTTATGAAGGCTTTAGATTCTTGTACGGGCGATGTTATGCTTATTACGGAAGAGAATGATCGTTTTAATCTTAAGAGTAAGCTCAGCCAGATAGCTGGACTCGTTAATTTGATTGAAGGCGCAAAGCTCGTTAATGCGAAGATCTATTGCTCGAATGCAGAAGATGAGTCTATGCTGTTTAGACTGAATCTTTTTGGAGCTCCAGTTGAATCGAAGGATTGATACGTTTTGACCGTTTTTTTCATCTGATGTAAGGTCCGCTCCGATCTGTCGGAGCGGATTTTTCTGTCTTTTTTACGAGTGAGTTCAGCGCGGCTTCTCTTTTCATGCAAACAAATATGTTATAATCAGTTGGTGTCTCAGACAAGATGAAAGGGTGGAAGATGACGTATTATCGATATAATTCCCTGGATATTGCCGCGTATATCAAGTGGACGAGTATGCCGCCTGAATCTGAACGTGTTTATTTAGATCTCGTTTTTCAGATGCGTGACCTAATTCTTGCTAGACCGCTTGCGAAAGAGTTTGATTCATTCTCGAAAGAGGTTTTTAGAGAGATGTATCACCTGTGGGCAAGGGGGTTTGAAAATGAATTCTCGGATATTAATCTGATTACTCCTGAGAATAGTATTTCTCTGGTATGCGATCAGGAGTTCATTGCGCTTGAATCATATATGAAGCTTATTTCTCTTCATTTGATTTTGGCAGACAATCTTCCCTATGTTAGAATCAATTTTGCAGGTCTTCCCCTTTTGCTTGGTATGAACGGAGATTTTGCCGGATTTGAACAGAATCTTGCACTTGCTGCAGAGATGCTTCGACTTAAGGCGAAGGATAGCAGAGGCAATCATTTCGACTTGCATGATGGTGTTCCGAACGAACTTCTTTGTATTGCGCTTCAGGATGATTTCAGGAAAGCGCTTTTCGGTAAAACGGGATATAGAGTGAAGAGCAGCAATGACTATCAGGAGAAGATGCGTATTCTTCGCGAGAAATCTAGGCGTGAGCAAGATGAAAGTGAATCGCTTCGATCAGACGTTGAGAAGCGAAGAGAGAAAAGGGCAGAGGACAATTTGAAGAATACCCTTTCTTCGCAAGGTGAGCCATCGTCAGAGAAGACGGATGACATGCCGATGGATCTGGGCGGAAACAGAAAATAGTATGAACGGAAAAGGTGAGATCAATGTATAGCGTGCTTAATTTGGGTCTGGATATCGGATCCACGACAATAAAAATGGTTCTTCTGGATCAGGATAATCTTGTATATCAGCAATATAGAAGGCATCACTCAGATATACGTGGCGAGCTTGTTCGGGCGTTTCAGGATCTTGCCGATGAATTTCCTGATCAAACCGTTCGGATCGCGATTACGGGGTCTGGCGGTCTATCCGTGGCGTCGTGGTTGGGCTTGATGTTTGTTCAAGAAGTCATAGCAGAGACTGTTGCGATTACGAAATATCATCCTAAAACAGATATAATCATTGAGCTTGGCGGCGAAGATGCAAAGATTACGTATTTGCACCCAATGCCTGAACAGCGCATGAATGGTACCTGTGCAGGCGGAACTGGCGCGTTCATTGATCAGATGGCTACACTTTTGCAGACAGATGCCGATGGACTGAATGCTCTTGCTACTGAATATACTAATCTTTATACGATTGCTTCAAGATGCGGAGTATTTGCGAAAAGTGATTTGCAGCCGCTCATTAACGAAGGCGCCGCTAAGTCGGACCTTGCGGCTTCGATTCTTCAAGCAGTTGTTAATCAAACCATTGCCGGTCTCGCTTGCGGGAGACCCATTCGCGGGCATGTCGCATTTTTGGGTGGACCTCTCTATTTTAACTCTGAGCTTCGAAAGGCATTCGAAAGAACACTATCGGGGCAGGTTTCTTCCTTTTGTCTTCCAGATCATGCTCAGCTTTACGTTGCTATTGGCGCAGCAATTTCCGCAGAAACTGCAGATGTCCGTTCCCTTTCTGATGTTATTTCTTCATTTGAGAATGCGCATGAATTTGCTCCGGATATCACAAGAATTCCGCCGCTTTTCGCAAATCAGGAAGAGCGCGATGCCTTCAATTCCCGACATGAGAAAGCTTCCGTTGAGCTTCTTGATCTTAAGGCGCAACACGGACCGTGTTTTCTGGGGATTGACGCCGGAAGTACGACGACAAAGGCAGTACTTGTCAATCACGACGGGCAGTTGATTTACACATATTATGGCGGAAATAAGGGTAATCCTGTGAAAAGTGCAGTTGGTATTTTGACTGAACTGTATTCACAGATGCCTTCATCGGCATATATTGCTTACTCGTGTGTTACCGGATACGGCGAGAATATAATTAAGGCGGCTTTGCGTGTTGACGAGGGTGAAATCGAGACAATGGCTCACTTTCAGTCTGCCAAATTCTTCTGTCCTGAAGTCGACTTCATTATTGATATCGGCGGTCAAGATATGAAGTGTATGCGCATTCGTAACGGTGTCATTGATTCGATCATGCTAAATGAAGCCTGTTCTTCTGGATGTGGTTCGTTTATTCAGACTTTCGCAGAGAATCTCAAAATGGACGCGCACACCTTCTCTGTTGAAGCATTATCCGCAGATAACCCTGTTGATCTGGGGACGCGCTGCACGGTTTTTATGAATTCGAAAGTGAAGCAGGCACAGAAGGAAGGTGCTTCTGTCGGTGATATTTCGGCGGGCTTATCTTATTCTGTCGTCCGTAATGCGCTCTATAAGGTTATCAAGATTCGCGATACGTCACAGCTCGGGCAGAATATTGTTGTTCAAGGTGGAACATTCCTAAATGATGCGATTCTTCGGTGTTTTGAACTTGTGTCAAAAAGGGATGTGATTCGTCCGAATGTTGCGGGCCTAATGGGCGCTTTTGGTGCGGCACTGATTGCCAGAAGCAGATGTAAGAACATTGAAAGCACATCGGGAATACTTAACATAAGTGAATTATCTTCTTTTTCGATGGAGACAGAGAATGCGGTTTGCCCGCATTGTGGAAATCACTGCAAGCTGACCGTTTCCACTTTCTCGAATCACGCGCGGTTTGTTTCCGGCAATCGATGCGAGAAGGGTGAGGGATCCGATGTACAAAAGGAGAGTCTTCCTAATCTTTTCAAGTACAAATATGCGAGAACTTTCGCATATAAGCCACTTCCTGTCGAACGTGCAACACGCGGTATTATTGGTGTTCCTCGTGTGCTCAACCAATATGAGAATTATCCATTTTGGTTTACCGTGCTTACTCAGCTTAAGTTTCGTGTGATTCTGTCGGCAAGATCCGATCACGAATTGTTTGAGAAGGGAATGGACTCCATCCCTTCTGAGAGCGTCTGTTATCCGGCAAAGCTTGTGCACGGACATATAGAAGACCTTATTGCAAAGAAGGTGCCGGTCATCTTCTATCCGGACATTCCATATGAGAGAAGCGAGAACCCTGGAGCTAACAACCACTTCAATTGTCCGATTGTTGCTTCTTACCCTGAGGTTATTCGGAATAACGTAGAGAATCTTGAGACACAACATGTGAGATTCCTTAACCCATTTCTTCCTCTTGATAATCCTCAGAAATTAGCGCAGACACTTGCATCTGTTTTTGCGCAAGAAGGGGTAACGAAGGAAGAAGCACTTGCGGCCATTTCTGCGGGTGATCTTGAATATGATTCGTATAAATCAGAGATCAGAGAGAAAGGCCAAGAAGTATTGGCATTTCTTAAGGCGTCCGGGAAGAAGGGGGTTGTACTTGCCGGTCGGCCATATCACTGTGATCCGGAGATTCATCACGGTATTCCCGACATGATAAATAGCTTGGGACTGGCGGTACTGACTGAGGATAGTGTCGCTGTCGTAGGCACTTTACAGCGACCGATTCGTGTTGTTGATCAGTGGATGTATCACACGAGACTTTATGAGGCTGCAGCATTTGTGTCTTCGGAGGATTGCCTTGAGCTTGTTCAGCTGAATTCTTTCGGCTGCGGTCTAGACGCGGTTACGTCCGATCAGGTACAAGAGATACTCGAGACGAAGGGTAAGTTATATACCTTGCTTAAGATTGACGAAGTAAGCAATCTTGGTGCCGCGCGTATTCGTATTCGTTCGCTTAAAGTTGCAATGGATGAACGCGAAAACGCTATTTCCGAGGCGCGTCAGGCTAGAGCTGCCTCTCGCAAATATACACTTCAGAGAACGCCCTTCACAATGGAACACAAGGCGGAGCATACCATTCTTGCCCCTCAGATGGCGCCCATACAATTCGAATTTGTTGAAGCGGTATTTCGACATAACGGCTACCGACTCAAGGTGCTCAAAGAAGCAAAAGCTGACGATATCGAATGCGGTTTGCGATTCGTCAACAATGACGCCTGCTATCCGACTATTATTACTGTCGGACAAATGGTGAATGCCTTCATTACTGGTGGTGAGGATCCAGATCATACCTCAGTCATGATTACACAGACGGGCGGTGGTTGCCGTGCGACGAATTATGTTGCTTTTCTAAGAAAGGCACTCAGGGAGGCGGGATTTCCACAGATACCGGTTATAGCATTATCCGTACAAGGAATCGAGAGTAATCCTGGCATCAAGTTTACTCCGTCATTTATTCATCAGGCTTTGCAGGGGGTCTGCTATGGGGATATGCTGTCAACGCTGCTCCTTCGTGTGAGGCCCTATGAGACGATCCCCGGCACAGCAAACGCACTCTATCAGTATTGGAGTCAAAAGGGAATAAAGTACTTCAATCGTGCCGCCAAATTTTCTTCCTTTTCTGCGGGATACGTGATTGAGAATGCTTCTGGAATTGTACGTACGGATGAGCAGCAAGAAGAAATTGATAAATTCATAACAGAATATTCTGAGAAAGCGAAAGAAAGACGTGCGATTAAGTCATTTCGTCATTTGGTGGATCAGACGATTGACGCATTCGCGAGTTTTCCGCTTCAAGATATTCCAAGGAAGCCTCGCGTCGGCGTTGTCGGAGAAATACTTGTCAAATTTCAGCCAGATGCGAACAACCATGCAATTGACGTTATTGAGAGTGAGGGCTGTGAGGCTGTTGTTCCAGGACTTCTGGACTTTTTCCTTTATTGTACGTATAACCCTATATGGAAACAGGAGAATTTAGGTGTCGGGAACATGTGGACATCTTGGATTTCACGGCGAGGAATCGACATTATTGAAGGCTATCGTCGGCACATTGTTAAGAAGATGAAAGCTGCGGGAATTTTTCAGCTTCCTGTGGGCATTACTCACATGGCTGAGAAATCAAGCTCAGTATTGTCCTGTGGCAATGCATGCGGTGAAGGTTGGTTTCTTACCGCTGAAATGATTGAACTCATTGAAAGCGGTGTTCCCAATATCATTTGCGCGCAGCCGTTTGCCTGCTTGCCGAATCATGTTACAGGAAAAGGCATGATTAAGGAGCTGCGAAGGCAGTACCCGCATACGAATATTATTCCGATTGATTATGATCCGGGTGCAAGCGAGGCAAATCAATTGAATCGAATTAAACTCATGGTAAGTACGGCGCATCTCCAGCATGATAACGTGCAAAACGGGCAAAAAGCAACAGAGAGAGCATAATGCCGAAAGGGAGGAATCCACATAATGGACGTAATTTTGACGCAGAATGCACCTGAACCAGTAGGACCTTATTCGCAAGCCATAGTTGCCGGGAAGATGATTTTCTGCTCCGGTCAGATACCGCTTTCTCCAGGAGAAACGTCTCTATCAATACAGGGAATAAAAGAGCAAACGGTCCAGGCGCTCGAAAATCTCCGTGAAATTCTATCCGCGGGGCATTCATCGTTTTCACAGGTTGTAAAGACCACCGTATATCTGACGGATATGAATCATTTTCCTGCGTGTAACGAGGTATATGAATCGTACTTCTCCGCGCCGTATCCCGCAAGAAGCTGCGTGTGTGTTGCGGCGCTTCCCAAAGGTGCACTTATCGAAATTGAAGCCATTGCGATACAATAGTCATAATTCTTTGTGACTCAATTGATCAGGAGGAAATAGGATGCCGGAGCCAAGCTCATCTGAAAAGAGACTTCTTCTCGTCGATGGGAACAGCATAATCAATCGATCTTTTTTTGCGATGGCTGGTCGTAGTAATTTGACAGCTCCTGATGGAACCCCGACGGCTGCACTTAATACCTACCTAAATACGCTGTCGAAATTTCTACAGGAAGTGAACCCGACCCATACCTGTACACTCTTTGATGTTCGTGAAAAGACGTTTCGCCACAAGTTATACGATGGCTATAAAGCCAAAAGAAAAGGGATGCCGGATGAACTTGCCATTCAATTCCCCCTGTTGAAAGAAATTCTGGATGCCATGGGTTTGCCGCGCTATGAGCTTTCCGGATATGAGGCAGATGATTTGATCGGGACTCTTGCAAAAAAGGCAGAAGCAGAAGGATTCTTTGTCTACATTTTGAGTGGAGATAAGGATGATTTTCAACTCATCGATGATCACACTGTGGTTATGATGCCCGTCTCAAAAGCTGGCAAGACCACTACAGAGACTTATAACGCCGAGACGCTTCTGGCGCGGTACGAGGTTGACCCGACTGCATTTGTCACGCTCAAGGCCATTATGGGCGATCCTAGCGACAATATTCCCGGCGTTAAGGGAATTGGTGAGAAGGGGGCAGTTGAGCTTGTTAAGCGTTATGGAACGCTTGATGCGATTTACGAAAACATCACGGAGTTTTCGCCTGGAATTTCTAAGAAACTGGCGGAAGAAAAGGATATGGCCTATCTGTCTCTCGAATTATCGAGAATAGTCTGCGATGTTCCCATTACGATTACTCTTGACGACATGATATTTCACCAACCAGATCGAGATAAGTTAGCGGTTGTTTTTTCAAGACTTGGGTTTCGTAATCAGATAAAAAAGTGGGGACTTGAGAATGCAAATCTGTCAGGTCTCCAGGCACAAAACGCATCGGATGACATGTCCGTTCTTGATACGTCTCCACTGCTTCCGACGACTCTTCCCGAAGTTGTTTCGGGCCTATCTGAGGATGAATTCAGATCCGAACTGAAGAAGTGTCAAGATAAGTTCGGCGATGAATTTATGATATCCATGGACATAACGGATTTTTCCGGCGATTCGTCTGTTTCTTCGGAGGACTTACTTATTGTTTCGACCTCAATAGAAGACGTGTATTCATTTCCTGCATTTCAGACAAATCAGATCACGCGTATTGCTAGCCTCTATCTGGACACAAATAAAGAGCAGGCGATTGTTTTTCATAGAATGAAAAATCGCTTTCGTGGATTGCCGAAGCCTCTTGCTTTACCGGCCTGCTTTGATACCGAAATTGCTGGCTATATTCTCAACCAGATTGAAGGGGCATATCCGTCATTCGAAATGCTATATGAGCATGCCACGCATGATGTGTACCCGAGCAGTGCAAGTCTCTCGTTGGAGAAGAAGGGCAAAATCCAAGATAGAGGCGCACAGATGGACTTTTTTGCCGCCGAATCATCCGAAATTGACCCTGATGTGAGGCGAAGCAAGCTAAATGAATCCATCTGGCGTGCATTGCTTTGCAGAAGAATTGCTTTTTCCCAGAAGAAGATGATTGAGCAAATGCATCTTCAGCGGCTAGTATATGGGATTGAGATGCCGTTGGCCATACATCTTGGGAATATGGAGAGAAAAGGTGTTCTTGTAGATGACGGGGTACTCGACGAATTACACAGGGTATTTGATGGTGAACTGATACGTCTTTCCGAGCAAATTTACGAGAAATGCGGCGAGAAGTTCAACATTCTCTCACCCAAGCAATTGGGTACCATTCTTTTCGAGAAGCTGGGGCTTTCCTCGGGGCGAAAAAATGGCAGCGGATCCTTTTCGACCGATTCAGATGAGCTCGACCGCCTCCGAAATGATCACCCCGTGGTTGCCGATGTTTTACAATACAGGAAAATGGCAAAGCTAGACTCAACGTTTGTTCTTGGACTCAAAAAAGTAATTGACCCGTCGGATGGGCGTGTTCATTCGAATTTCTCCCAGGTGATGACAAGCACGGGGCGATTATCTTCATCGGAACCTAATTTGCAGAATATTCCCATACGAAGCACGGCCGGCAGCCAGATTCGGAAAGCATTTGTTGCTCCTGATGGATATGTTCTCCTCGACGCCGATTATTCTCAGATTGAACTTCGCTTGTTGGCACATCTATCCGGTGATGAAAATATGACAAGTGCTTTTTTGCATAACGAAGATATCCATACGAAGACAGCGTCAAATATTTTTCATGTGCCGATTGAAATGGTTCAACCGAAAATGCGTTCTGCAGCAAAGACGGTTAATTTTAGCATTGTATATGGGATAAGTGATTTTGGGCTTTCACAAGATCTTGGCGTATCATACAAAGAAGCGCATGATTATATCGAGCACTACTATCAGCAATATCCGAGAATACGCGAGTATTTGGAATCACTCAAAAAATTTGCGTATGATAACGGCTATGTGGAAACCATGTTTGGCCGCAGACGGATGATGCATGAACTTCGATCAGTAAACCGCAATCTGAAAATGTTTGGTGAGAGAGCCGCCATGAATACACCCGTTCAGGGAACAGCGGCCGACATAATTAAGCTCGCAATGAATCGCGTTTCGGAAGAACTCATTTCGGCACATCTTGATGCAAAACTGATCTTGCAGGTGCATGATGAACTCATTATTGAATCGAAAATTGAAGATGCGGATATGGCATCCGCCATTTTGAAAAAGGCGATGGAAGACGCGGTCGAATTGTCTGTGCCACTTGTGGCTGAAGTAAGCCGAGGCAAGAATTGGTTTGACTGCAAATCGTGAGAGTTTTGCTGTAAGAAAGGGAAGTGTGATGTTTGTTATTGGTATTACCGGAGGAATTGGAGCAGGCAAATCGTCTGTGGCAAGTATTTTTATGGAGAGGGGCATCCGCGTCCTTGATGCTGATGAGATTTCGCGTGAAGTAACTTCACATAACGGAAGTGCACTTCCTGCAATCAGGGAATTGCTTGGAAATAAGGCAATTGAATCTTCCGGTGGGCTGAATCGCAAATATGTTGCTTCTCTTGTATTTACCGACAAGATGAAATTGGATCAGATATCTTCCGTTATCCATCGTTATGTACTGGAGCATATTGGCGAGCAAGTGGAAATTGAGAGGGAAAAAGGCACGAAGGTACTTGTGCTTGACGTTCCAATTCCTGTACAAAAGGGATTTCTTGATCTATGTAATCAGGTGTGGGTAATAAGCGCCGATGAGTCCATTCGCCTACAACGTCTGAAAATGCGTGGCATGGACGAAGAAGATGCGAAACGGCGAATGGGGATGCAGATGACAACAGAGGAATATGAGAAGCTAGGAGACATCATAATCTTGAACAATTCAGATGCTACTGCACTAGAAGAAGACGTCCTTCGTCATATGAGCGAGGAACTCGGCAAGAGAGGCATACGTGTATGAATAAGATGCAAGTCGTAATTTCGATAGCTTTTCTTGCTTTTTCGATCGTACTATTTGCGCTGTCATGGATGCTTCTTGCCAAGAAAGCCCTATTCAAAAAATATGCGTGTGTAGCCGCTTTGTTTTATATTTCTGGTACAGTGCTCATTTTTGTTGTCTACTTATTTCGGCATGATCTGCCGCTTAGGTGGACGATCATTTCCGAAGTACTTGTTTTCTTGGTATATGGATTAACGATGGCAAACATTATGTTCATTGTTAAGCGATTCGAGAGATCTGCTGGAGAGCATTTTGCCAAAAAGGATGAGAATAACGAGACTGAGACGAATCATTCAGATGATATAGCAATAGATGACAATAACAAATAATCTATCGATTACACGTTAAAGCGAAATAAAACGATATCGCCGTCTTTCATTACGTATTCTTTGCCTTCTGAACGGACAAGACCTTTCTCTCGTGCAAGGGCATACGTTTTCGATGTCATGAGGTCAGTGAAGGCCACCACCTCGGCCCGAATAAATCCGCGCTCAAAATCGGAGTGAATCTTGCCTGCTGCAGCGGGGGCCTTGGTCCCTGCTTTTATTGTCCATGCGCGGACTTCCGTCGGCCCTGCCGTCAGGAATGAGATCAAACCCAGAAGCTTATATCCTGTCTTGACCATTTTGTCGAGACCAGATTGAGATAAGCCAAGATCTTCTAAAAACGCCTTGCGCTCGTCGTCTTCAAGAACGGCTATCTCTTCTTCGATTTTTGCTGAAATGACAATTACCTCGGAACCCTCCTCATTTGCAATTTGCTTGACGGAGCGTACGTAATCCGAATCTTCCTTTGTAATGTCATCTTCTGATATATTTGCAGCATACATGACAGGCTTTAACGACAGTAGAGCAAGATCCTTGAGGGAAACGAGTTCCTCCTCAAGATATTCAAGCAGCCGAGCAGGTTTTCCGGCTTCAAGAGCCTCGTATATTCTCTCATAAAGCTTAAGTTCGGGCTCGAATTTCTTATCCCCGCCTTTCATCATTTTTCTTGATTTATCGATTCTTCGTTCCATGTACTCCATATCAGATAAGATCAGCTCAATGTTGATCGTCTCAATATCTCGTGCAGGATTGGCATTTCCTTCGACGTGGATGACATTCGGATCGTCAAAACAGCGGACAACATGGACGATCGCGTCAACTTCCCGTATATTTGCAAGAAACTTGTTGCCAAGACCCTCGCCCTTGCTCGCACCGCGTACAAGTCCAGCAATGTCAACAAACTCAATAATGGCAGGTGTGTATTTCTCCGGGTTATACATCTCTGCGAGCTTATCAAGGCGTTCATCTGGAACAGCCACTACACCCACATTGGGCTCTATTGTGCAGAATGGGTAATTTGCGGATTCAGCGCCCGCCTTCGTAATTGCATTGAAAAGTGTACTTTTCCCGACATTCGGCAACCCGACAATTCCTAATTTCATTACTCTGACCCTCACATATTTCTTCTGTAATCGTAGTTCCCGACTATTATATCATGCAATCATAATTGGACAATGCAAAAAATGAATGAGAAGCGTTTGGAGAAGCGATTGGTTCTGGCGTCCTTCCATATGCGACAAATCAAATGATTGCCGCCGCATTTTTGTGTTGAGACCGAGAAAAAGTTGACGCGGTCCTAGAAAAGCAATCATATTGACATTTCTGTAGAAGGACAGATACAATCGAATTGTATTGTAGTAACAAAAAATGGGTACATATTTGCACGTATTATATGGTAATCAGCCATTTGTGGAGGAGGAGGAATATGGATAAGCAGCATCTGTTTTGTACGAAATGCGGAGCTGAGAATATGATTGGAAGTCGTTTCTGTGCCATGTGTGGCTCGCCTGTTCGCGTGACTGCTGACAGCAGTTCCCAAACATCAGCAACACATACAATGGTTCAACCTGAAAGAGAAGCACCATCAGGCTCTGATTTCATATCTCTGACATGCCCCACGTGTGGAGGAAAGCTAAGCGTGACTTCTGGCATGGAACGTTTTGCTTGTGGATATTGCGGCAGCGAGCATATTGTGCGGCGCTCGGGCAATACCGTGTCTCTCGAACCAGTCATGAATAAGCTTAACCAAATTTCTGAACATGTAAGCATGATGGGCGGAGGCATTGATAAGATGACAGCGATTGCCGAAAAACAGGTGGCAGAGGTGGCTATTAAGCGCCTGAGCAGTGAGATAGAAGATATCAGCAAAAGACGGGCCGCACTTGATAATAACGCAACCACATCCTGGATGATTTTTGGTATTAGTGCAGTTGTGCTTGGGTTTAGCTTGCTTGTGTTGCATCTGGATGATGGGGAGACAGGAATTCTTTCAATGATCTTTGTGCCATGCGCTTTTCTCGGCGGACTGATGACATTTTTGGGGATAATTGGTGTATTTGCTATGTTGAAAAACAACAAGAAAAAAGCAAAGGAATACGATGGTGAATTGTCTCAAAAAATGGCTCAAATACGACACAATAGAGATATTGTTGAAAGATAAGTCGTTTTGAAGACAAAGCAATGAGTTGCAATTGCCTGGTATTACGTGTTTTTGTCGAAAAGGTGCGAACGGCGCTCCTTGCTAAATGCAATAAAATGCACGTAACAAGGAGGTCGCTCATGTGAAAAAATATCGATATGCGAAGATAAGTACATGTTTTCTATTTGGGATAGAAGGTGTTCTTGCGGATCTTGAGGTTACAATCTCTCCTGGATTACCGAGCTTTGAATTTACCGGTCTTTGTGATTCCTCGATCAAAGAATCAAGAGAGCGGGTACGTGTTGCAATCCGTAATAGCGGATATGAATTTCCCAGTGGACGGATTACGGCAAGCCTTTCTCCCGCGTATTTTCACAAATCTGGCACCTCAATTGATTTGCCACTGGCGCTTTGCATTCTTATTGCGGCAGGGCAGATCCATAAGGAGGGTCGCAAGAGTCTTTTTGCTTATGGTGAGTTAACGCTTACTGGATTTGTACTCGATGTACCTGGAAGCATGCAGCAGCTTCTTTGTGCCGCAAGAGCCAAATCGGACTACCTAATTATCCCTTCGTGTGCAACTTCTCAAGCCAGTCTTCTTTCGCTTTGCGCACAGGGGGTAGAGACTCTTAAGGACGCAATTGCCTATTTGTGTACAGATAATGCAGGTAGGAGGGATCCTAATCGGACATCTGAGCATATAGGCCTTGATGAGAAGTACACAACAGAGATGCAAAGATGTTCAGAAAACGCATGTTCTGCATTCGACGAATCAGAAAGCGAATCACTCGACTTCTCCATTCTCAAAGGACAGGAGAAAACGGGTCGAGGCATCATCCTATCTGCCGCAGGATTTCATAGTATTCTGATGACGGGAAGTCCAGGAAGTGGGAAGACAACGGCAGCAAGAATACTAAGCGGGCTTCTGCCCGCTCTTTCAAGAGAGGAACAGTTGGATCTATTATGCCTGCAAAGTGTCGAACGAACGCTGTGCAAGGAAGATCTATTATCTCGCAAGAGACCATTTCGGTTTGTCCATCACACCTGTACGGCATCCGCACTCATTGGCGGAGGGATCAATCCAAAACCGGGTGAATTATCCTTATCTATGCACGGAATACTATTTCTAGATGAGATGGCAGAATTTTCTCCGCGTGTTCTAGATTTGCTCAGGCAGCCGATGGAGAAAGATAGCATAACGATCTCTCGTGCCGGAAGTAAAATTATCTTTCCAACAAAATTTCTTCTGGTGGGGGCAATGAATCCTTGCAGATGCGGTAAGTATTTAGATGCACCATCCCAATGCACCTGTAACGATCGTCAGCGGAATCTCTACTCCACAAGAATTAGCGGTCCGATCCTAGATAGAATAGACATTTTTACCGAATTGTATTTTGCACAGAGGAACACGCTGATCGAATCGGCAATAGGGAAGAATACACATGCGACAGACAACATCCGAAAACGAATTGAAGAATGCTGGCAAATTCAGTATGACCGGTGTGATCGACAGGGTGTGGAGCGAGTCCTAAACGGGAATAATCGCAGAAATCAAATCGCAGAAATATTCGAAATTCAGAACAAGACCATCGAATATGCGGTTTCTTCTGCTGAGAGACTCATGATTTCAGCACGTGGGATGAATCGTCTTCTGCGTCTTTCAAGAACAATTGCCGATTATGAAGCAAACAGGGATGTGAATGTAGAACATGTTTGTGAGGCACTCCAATATCGATCAAAACAGGGGAGATGAGATATGAATAATGAATATGATTCTGTATTATCCAAAACCGCAGCAGATCTATATGTGTCGTCATTGATCTTGGACAATTCATTCGGAGGGCGTAAACTTAGGGCTATCTTATCCTTCCTTGAGAAGGATCCGATTTTCACGTTATTCAACGATCCAATACAGATTGTTGAAAGCGATAAGATGGGGGCATTTGGTCCAGAGGAGCGATCCGAAATTCGAAGAGTCATATGTAATGAGAGAAGAAGATCATCAGCGTATAAACAGGCCGTGGATTGCGTTGCGAGAGGTATTGCAAGTGCAAACAGATACGATATGCATTATCCGACCGCACTTCAACCACTTGAGGGAATGCCGATTGTCATCTATTCAAAGGGGAATATGGATCTGGTATCAGCGAGAAGGCCTCCATCAGTCGCCATAGTGGGAAGTCGGCGTCCGACTCCTTACGGTGTTACCATAACGAGAGATATTGTTAAGGGATTGGCCCTGCAAAATATCTGCATAATTAGCGGACTTGCCCGCGGCATTGATACGGTGGCTCATGAATCAACACTTGAGGTCAAGGGGAATACAGTTGCCGTACTTGCCGGTGGACTAGATGATGTCTATCCAAAAGAGAATACGGCGCTTTTTGATAGAATTCGAGAAGACGGATTACTATTATCCGAGATGCCGCCAGGGCAAAAGGCCAGCAGACGCTATTTCCCTGCGCGAAATCGCATCTTGTCAGGATTATCCGATGCGGTTGCTATTATGGAAGCAGGAGAGTTTAGTGGCACTTTGCATACGGCAAGTTTCGGTGCTGCGCAAGGGAAAGATGTTTTTGCCGTTCCAGGATCTATATATTCTCCCAATTCCGTTGGAAACCATAAGCTGATTCAAGATGGTGCAGAGATACTCCTGTCATCGCAGGATATTCTTCTGCGATTGGCGCATACGGTGCTTATTAATGAGATGGCGGATTATGACTATAATTCAAGAAGAAAACAACTTGAGAATACACTGTCGTCTGCACCCGAAACACTATCTGACCAGCAGATCACAAGGATCATACAAGACGAGCTTTCCTGTAAGGAGAAGTCAATTGATGAACTTATAAATTGTACGCATATACCTTTTGGAAGAGTTGCTTTTTCATTATCTGAACTTGAAATCTCAGGGCATGTAATGCAAAGAGGCGAAAGATATGCTTTGACATTTCCCCGTATATGAAGTATATAATTGTAAATAGTCGTTTTTCATATTGCGACTTGTTTATGTTTCGAACGAAGTATCGAGTTGGCAAAATAAAATAATAAGTAGCGTTTATCGTAGAAATGAGTAAAAATGAATAGAAAACTAGTTATTGTCGAGTCACCTGCCAAAGCGAAGACAATCGGGCGGTACTTAGGAAAAGAGTATCGAATATCCGCGTCTGTCGGTCATATTCGCGATCTTCCATCGTCAACAATTGGTGTCGATATCAAGCACGGGTTTAAGCCAACGTATATTAATATGAAGGGGAAAGAGAAGGTCATTCGCGAGCTTAAGGAGCTTGCAAGTGATTCTGATCAAGTATATATCGCAACTGACCCTGACCGTGAAGGAGAAGCAATCGCCTGGCATATCGCCAAGATTCTTGGAATTGATGTGACTTCCGCTTGCCGAATTACATTTAACGAAATAACTCAGAAGGCAGTTCTTGCGGCGATCTCCGCGCCTCGTTCGGTGGATCTTGATCTGGTTAACGCGCAGCAGGCTAGAAGAATTCTCGATCGTCTTGTCGGGTACGAATTAAGCCCATTACTCTGGAAGAAGATCCGGAAGGGCTTGTCAGCTGGTCGCGTACAATCCGTCGCAACGAGAATGGTCGTTGATCGAGAAAATGAGATAAACGCCTTTGTTTCAGAGGAATACTGGAACTTGACTGCCAATCTGACTCCTTTATCCGATCGTTTTCCGTTTAAGTCAAGATATCACGGAGTCCTTAAGAATGGAAAAATCGAGAAAGTAAAGCTATTGTCAAAAGAGCAGACAGACGCTGTTATTTCATCTTTGACTGGAGAACAGTATGTTGTCAACTCGATAAAGAAGGGTAGTAAGCATCGCCAGCCATTTGCTCCGTTTACTACAAGCACTTTGCAGCAAGAGGCATCAAAAAGACTGAGCTTCTCATCAAGAAAGACCATGAGTGTGGCACAACAATTATATGAGGGCGTTGAAATAGCCGGACAAGGGCAAGTCGCGCTGGTGTCGTATATACGTACGGATTCTGTCCGAATATCGGATGAGGCTCTCTCCATGGCAAAGACAATTATTGAGGAAAGATACGGAAAAGCGTATACGCTTCCTTCGCCGAGGAAATTTGCAAATAAAAGCTCATCGCAGGATGCTCATGAAGCAATACGGCCGGCACACTTTGAATTATCTCCCGAATCGATCCATCACTCTCTTAGCAACGATCAGCTCAGACTATATAAGCTTATCTGGGAGAGATTTATTGCATCACAGATGGCTAGTGCGGAAATTGATACCGTATCTTTGGATGTCGCCTGCAAAAATCAGATATTTCGTTCGCGTGGAGAAACCATTCGCTTTCAAGGGTACCTTCTTGCGTATGCCGATATTGCGGAGGATCAATCCGATGAGGATAAGGATTCGGGAAAAGAAAAGATTCCTGAACTTGCGTCAGGACAAGTGCTTGACCTGATCTCTCTTCTGCCAGAACAGAAGTTCACTCTTCCGCCGGCAAGATACACCGAAGCAACACTAATCAAGGTTTTGGAAGAAAAGGGCATTGGGAGACCTTCGACATATGCCCCGACAATCTCTACGATTCTTGAGCGCAATTATGTTGAGAAACAGACAAAATATCTCTGCCCGACAGAACTTGGCGGCGTAGTAACAAATCTTCTGTCGACAAATTTTGAAGAGATTGTCGATGTCGCATTTACCGCCCATATGGAAGAACTTCTTGATGATGTCGAACTTGGCAGCAAAGATTGGGTGTCTGTCCTGTCAGATTTTTACCCTCCTTTTCATGAGAAAGTACAGAAGGCTTCAGCTACTGTCGAGAAAGTGGAGATGAAGATTGAGAAGACAGGGGAACATTGTCCTGTCTGTGAAACAGGGGAACTTGTTATCAAAGAAGGTCGATATGGGAAATTTATTGCCTGTACCAATTTCCCGGACTGCAAACATACACAGAACATGGAGAACGTTGTGAAGGGGACTTGCCCCATTTGTGGCTCGGGCCTTCTGTCAATGACATCTAGGAAATTTAAGGGTCGGACTTTCTATGTCTGCGACAAGAAGGGATCTGACGCCGCCTGTAAATTTATCAGTTGGGATCTGCCCGTTGAGGGGATAAAGTGCGACACGTGCGGAAGTTATATGGTTTGGAAGAAGTTCCGAGGTAAGACATATTCAAAATGTGCAAATAAGGATTGTCCGACAAATTCGAGAAAATCCAAGAAGTCGGATACTTCCGAAGAAAATGAAGAAGAGGAATCCAGAGGTTCGAAATGACAGATAAGAAAGTAACAGTAATCGGTGCAGGGCTTGCAGGCTGCGAAGCTGCTTGGCAGATTGCACGAGCCGGCGTATCCGTTGACTTGGTCGAAATGAAACCAAACAGATTTTCAGATGCACATCATATGAGTACTTTTGCAGAACTTGTATGCAGTAATTCGCTTCGGTCCAATCAGATTGAAAATGCCGTAGGATTACTTAAGGAAGAATTGCGTCGAATGGGTTCTTTGATCATGTCGTGCGCGGACGAGACGACGGTTCCTGCCGGTGGCGCACTTGCGGTTGATCGGACTTCGTTTTCTGAGCTTGTTACCCAGAAAATCCATGATAATTCACTCATACACGTAATCAATCATGAGGCTAAAAGTATCCCTGAAAATGGAGTCGTGATTATTGCGACAGGACCCCTTACAGACAAAGAAATGTATCAGGATATCTGCCGTATTCTGGGAGATCAGACGCTACATTTTTTTGATGCTGCTGCGCCGATTATGACACTTGAATCCATTAATCGGAATCTTGTATTTGCTATGTCAAGATATGATAAGGGCGGTGCGGATTATTTGAATTGTCCGATGAGTAAGGATGAATATCTTGCTTTTTGGCAGGCACTTATTGGCGCTGAACTTGCCGACGTCAAAGATTTTGACAAGGAAACCGTTTTTGAAGGCTGTATGCCTATTGAGACAATGGCAAAAAGGGGAGAGGACACTATGCGTTTTGGACCGCTGAAGCCAGTTGGACTAATAGATCCGCGCACAGGAAAAGAACCGTATGCCTGCGTGCAACTTCGACAGGATGACCGGGCAGCAAGTTTATATAATCTTGTCGGTTTTCAGACTCGACTGAAATTCAAAGAGCAGGAGCGCGTATTTCGAATGATTCCGGGTCTTGAAGATGCTGATTTCTCAAGGTATGGCGTTATGCATAGAAATACATATCTTGATTCGCCTCGACTATTGACCCATCGGTATTCGCTAAGACAGGATTCGAGAATCTATTTTGCAGGACAAATGACTGGAGTTGAAGGTTATATTGAATCGACTGGATCGGGATTCGTATGTGGAATAAGTGCTGCCGCACAAGTCCTTGACAAGGAATTGCCATTTGAATTTACTGATCAGACGATGATTGGCGCAATGAGCCAATATATTTCTGATGAGAGCATTAAGCACTTTTCGCCTATGAATGCTAATTTTGGACTGATTTCTTCTCTGCCAAATCGTGTTAGAGGAAAAAAAGAACGCAACTTGTGCTATGCGAAGAGATCCCTTGATTTAGTCGATGGCTTTGCCGAGAAGCTCTCCTCATTTTGTGGAGAAAATGTATAATTGTTTGTGGAAGAACGTTTTTCCATAGAAGTAGGAGTTGAAGTATGAGTAAACAGGACAGATACCTTCAGACAATAGAGCGCATTTCTGACGATGAGCAGGAGCATGGCCCCGTATATCGATTTCTGGGTACATATTTTGGTAGGATGCTTCGTTTTTGTGCTACGAATTTGATGTTCATTTTATTTAATCTTCCCGCAATGGCACTTGCCTTCATCGAGATATTTGTTTTTTTGCCGCAGATCAGTCCAAGATTTGAGCTTGATGCATTTAGGAGTTACTTATCAGATATGGGAATCGCTGCCGCAGATGGTACTTCAACTTCGACAGGCGTATCAAGTTGGCTCTATATTCTGCTCATATTTTGCGTTTCCCTTTTTGTCGTGGGTTCTCAAATGATTACCATTGGCCCATTTCAGGCGGGACTAACCTATCTGTATCGGAATTATGCAAGAGATATTCCAACGTTCATCTGGTCTGACTTCTGGTCTGCGACGAAGAAGAACTGGAAGCAGTCTCTTCAGGCGTCAATCATCGCTTTCATTATTTCCAATGTGATTTTACTGAATATTGCATTCTATCTGGGTGGCAACGGCAGATATCCGATGGTTTTTGCTACGATTTTTATCATGGCGCTTATTTTCTTTATCTGCATTCAGATGTTTGTCTATCCGCTCATTGTCTCTGTAGATTTGCGCCTTAGGGAAATATACCGGAATGCGATAATCTTCTTTTTGAGCCGCTTATTTCCATCACTGGGTATCTTCTTCTTAGATCTTCTGATTATCGTTGTTATTCCATTTTTCTTGCTTTTCAGCACATACAATTTTGGATTAGTACTTTGCTTCTTCTATTATTTATTTTTTGCTTTCTCCTTTACGCACTATTTGGGAACATTTTTTGCATGGCAGCAAATCAATCGTTATATTGTTTTACCAATGAAAATGGAAAAAGAAGAAGCCGAAGAGCAGGCATAAGTCATACCTGAACATAACATGAAGACCGTGTCGAACACAATTCGACACGGTCTTCGTACAACAAGTAGAAGTATTACATCTGACCTACTAGGTCATCCATGGAATAGAGTCCGGGGCTCTTTTTGTCAAGGAATTTGGCGGCCGCAACAGCGCCCCTTGCAAAAACGTTGCGCGTTTGCGCGCTATGTGAAATCGTAATAACCTCTTCGGGACCAATGTACATAATGCTGTGCTCGCCTACGATGTTGCCCCCGCGAATCGAATGCAATCCGATTTCCTTCTTCTCTCGCTTTTTAAGCACATCGTGACGATCGTAAACGTACTCGAGTTTGTTATCAAGCGTCTGATTCACTTTGTCGGCAATCATGAGTGCCGTGCCAGATGGCGCATCCAATTTCTGATTGTGATGCGCTTCGATAATTTCAATGTCAAATTCGGGATACAAAATGGAGGCAGCCTTCTGCGCAAGACAGATCAACACATTGATTCCAAGTGACATGTTTCCCGAGTAGAAAACAGCAACCGTATCAGCAAGCCGAATAAGTGCCTGTTTGTTGTCTTCCGACAAGCCGGTCGTACACATGACCAAAGGTCTTTTCTGATCATATGCAGCTTGAATCACTTTTTCGAATGCGGAAATGTGAGAAAAATCGATAATCACATCATATTCTTCTTTCGCGTCCAAAATACACGAATAGACAGGAAACGAGCTCGCTTGCGTATTCGCATCGGAGCCGGCAGCAATGATGATGTCCTCTCTTGAAGAAACCATCTCCGTAATGACTTTCCCCATTCTGCCATTGCAGCCATTCAAAAATATTCTGGTTACCGTCATCTGATTACTCCTCTTTTTGCGAGAATTTGTATTTGTCGATGGTTGCATATAGCTTTGCAGCACTTTCGGTGGACATTTCACAAAGTGGCAGACGACAAGACCCGACGTTCCATCCCAAATAGTTCAGTGCTGTCTTAATCGGTATGGGACTGACATCTGAGAAAAGAGCTTTGATCAGCGGAAGCATCTCAAGCTGTATGGAAAGGGATTTCTTCGTATCACCCCGCAGATAACTGTGCACGAGTTCACTTGTCTGCTGTGGAGCTATATTTGCGACAACAGAAATGACGCCTTTTGCACCAAGAGATAGCATAGGAACAACAAGTCCATCTTCGCCAGAATAAAGAACCATATCATCGCCGCAGAGCCTTACGATTTCTGGAACCTGCAACAGATTACACTCTTTTAGCCCGACAATGTTCTGGATTTCCGAGAGGCGTTTCACAGTATCCGGATCGATGTTCAGGTTCGTTCTCGATGGCACATTATATAAGATGATGGGAAGCCTTGTTGTATCTGCCATTGCTTTGATATGGCGATACAGACCTTCCTGGGAAGCTTTGTTGTAATAGGGGGTGACAACAAGAAGTGCATCGGCGCCAGCTTTTGTGGCGGCCTGACATAGTTTTACGCCGTGTGCAGTATCGTTACTGCCTGTGCCAGCCACGACGGGCACGCGGCCGGCAACACGCTCAACAGTGAAACGGACGACTTCTATGTGTTCATAATCCGGCATTGTAGACGCCTCGCCGGTGCTTCCGCATACGACGATTGCATCCGTATTATTTTCGAGATGGAAGTCAACAAGCTCGCCCAGTTTTTTGTAATCGACGCCCTCCTTAGAAAAGGGTGTTACAATTGCGACTCCTGAGCCGAGAAAAACTGGTTTTTTCATGTTTATACCTCCATTTTTACATTTGTCATATGACTGAGTTACGGTTTTTTATAAAAACCCTGATGAAATCATAGCACCTACTATACACAAACGTCAATTCTATACTATAATTGCAACTTATGAGAACAAGTGATTTTTTCTATCAGTTACCAGAAGAACTAATTGCCCAACATCCTCCTGCGATAAGAGGGATGTCGCGACTACTTACGCTTGACGGGAATACGGGGGAGACACAGCATTTGATGTTTTCGCAGCTTCCCGATTTGCTCGGTGACGGCGATTGTCTTGTCATCAACAATACGCGAGTCATTCCCGCAAGACTGCTTGGACAAAGGGAAGACACGGGTGCGGCTGTCGAGATTCTTCTCCTAAAAAGAGTATCCATTGATACATGGGAGACGATTGTCAGACCAGGGAAAAAGGTGAGAACGGGACATAGGGTTGTCTTTGTTCCCGGAAAACTGTCTTGCGAAGTACTTGAGGTTCTTGATACGGGAAATAGAATGGTCAGATTCTTTTTTTCGGGTATTTGGGAGGAAATACTGGAAGAAGTGGGTACGATGCCGCTTCCACCATATATTCATGAACAGCTTGCAGATAAAGAACGTTATCAGACGATTTACGCCAAGGACCCTGGTTCCGCAGCCGCACCAACGGCAGGTCTCCACTTTACTTCGGAACTGCTAGATGTATGCAGAGCTAAGGGGGTTGTAATTGCCGAGTTAACGCTTCATGTGGGACTAGGAACTTTCCGCCCGGTAAAAAGCGGCGAAGTGACAGAGCATGTGATGCATTCCGAATGGTATTCGTTTTCGAAGGATTGCTCGGACAAGGTCCGAGATGCCAAGGCTCGCGGCAAAAGAGTCATTGCTGTCGGCACGACGAGTTGCAGGACACTTGAGACAGTTGCGGGGAAGGATAAGGAGATGATGCCTTCTTCTGGTTGGACGGATATTTTCATCTACCCAGGGTATTCATTCAGATGTGTGGATGCAATTGTAACGAATTTTCATCTGCCAGAATCGACACTCATTATGTTGGTATCAGCTTTGTCGGGTAGAACAAATGTCTTGCGTGCATACGAGGAAGCGGTTACCGAAAAATATCGTTTCTTCAGTTTTGGCGATGCTATGTTTCTTACAAAAAAAGAAGATGATATGTCGGGTATTTCTGCTGCGAAAGAGGGATAACATGCAAAATAATGAAGGTAAACCACCTGTATGGTATGAACATATTCACACATGCGCGCAATCTGGCGCGAGACTGGGGCGTGTACATACGCCTCACGGATCCTATATGACGCCTGCCTTCATGCCAGTCGGAACACAAGCAACCGTCAAGGGAATGTCACCGGAAGAACTTTCCAGCATGGGCGCCGGGATCATTTTATCGAATACGTATCATCTCTGGATGCGGCCCGGAAGCGACATTGTCAGAGAAGCAGGCGGGTTACATAAGTTTATGAACTGGAAAGGCGCTGTTCTGACGGATAGCGGTGGTTTTCAGGTGTTCTCCCTTGCAAAACCGAAGGACATTAAAGAGGAAGGCGTGCACTTCAAGTCTCATATTGATGGGTCTTCCCAGTTGCTGACGCCTGAGAAGTCCATTGCAATCCAAAATGATTTGGGAGCAGACATCATTATGGCATTTGACGAGTGCACACCTTGGCCGTGTGATTATGGATATGCCAAAAATTCGCTCGAACGTACGACTCGGTGGCTGGAAAGGTGCGTCTCTTCGCACAAACGCGAGAAGGAACAGGCTCTATTCGGAATCATTCAGGGCGGAACATATAAAGATTTAAGGCGCCAAAGTGCTAAGGAGATCACAAGCATAGATTTACCTGGATACGCGATCGGCGGGTTGTCAGTTGGCGAGCCTGGTGAGCTCATGTATGAGATGCTTGATGAGACAGTTCCGCTTATGCCGTGGGATAAACCAAGATATCTGATGGGAGTAGGTACGCCAGACTATTTAATTGAAGGAGCGATCCGTGGAATTGATATGTTTGACTGCGTTATCCCAACGAGAATTGGAAGAAATGGTACTGTCCTTACGAGAAAAGGCAGGCTGATTGTACGTGATGCCAAGTGTGCCCGCGATTTTTCGCCGATTGAAGAGAACTGCGACTGCTATGTTTGCCAGAATTATACGCGAGCATATATTCGCCATTTGCTTAAGGCAGGAGAGATGTTTGGCCTAAGGCTTTGTTCATGGCATAATTTGCATTTTCTACTTAAGCTAATGGAAGAAGTTCGCGAAGCCATTGCAAATGATCGCCTGCTTGATTATCGGGATGAGTTTTTTGCCGATTTCGGCTATAAGAAGAAGGTGTAATCGTTAAATCTGGTCGAAATGAAGGAACTTTCCTTGCTTTTTGCCCTCTTGAAATGATAGAATGATAGTCGCTGAAAGTGAAAAATCTTAGGATCAGCACGTGGAGGTAAATATGCCAATTTCAACGATTCTACTTGCAGCAACGACTGCAGCAGACTCGACCACATCGAGTGGTTGGGAACAATATGCATCTTTTTTGATTTTTATACCACTCATCGCGATTTTCTACTTCTTCATGATCAGACCACAGAGGAAGCGTGACAAGGAGCTTAAGGCTCAGGTTTCCAAGATGGGTGTCGGCGACGAAGTGATTACGATTGGTGGTCTTGTCGGAACCATCGCCAACATTTCTGACGATGAAGTAACGATTTCGACAAGTGTTGCGAACACAATGGTTAAGTTTAAGAAATCATCTATCAGCACGATTATTCCACGTCAATAATTTTGGGAGGTTATTTTCATATGAAGCACATTAAGACAGTTCAGACAGCTTGTGTCAAGATACCTGTTTCTGGTAAGGCTTGCGGCGAATGCCAGACATCCTGCCAATCCGCTTGCAAGACAAGCTGCACGGTTGCTAATCAGAAATGTGAGTCAGATCGCTAAGATAGCAATCCGCACATTTTCTGCTATATGAGAAGTGACGGGAGTGAAGATGGAGAATATTCTATCTTCACTTTTTTATGGAGGTACGTTTGTGGTACATGTTTTTCAAATGAAGGGCAAAAAAATTGCCTATGATTCCGAGGTTGCATCCATTCACGAATTGGACGACCTTGCCTACGATGTTTTGCGCTTATTTGTTGAAATGAGCGGGAGCACGCCTCCCATGAAGGAGTTCCAGAATCTTGCGCAGGAAAAAGCGTATGAATTCTCCGAAGTACTTGCATGTAGAGATGAATTGATCGGACTCATTTCTCAGGGACAACTTTTTGCACCGTGTCAGCCGTTTGAATACCAGGATTTGTATCCTGAAGAACCTGCGATTAAGGCAATGTGTCTGCATATTTGTCATGACTGCAATCTGCGCTGCAAATATTGCTTTGCCGGAACAGGTGATTTTGGCACGGGAAAGAGATCCATGCTTGATCTTGAAACGGGCAAGAAAGCAATTGATTTTCTGCTCGCAGCATCAGGAAACAGGCATCATCTGGATGTTGACTTTTTCGGCGGAGAGCCGCTTATGAATTGGCCAGTCGTCGTTTCTCTGACAGAATATTGTGAGAGAAAGAGCCGCGAATCGGGCAAAGAAATTCGCTTAACAATAACGACGAATGCGGTAATGCTTGATGAAGACAAGACAAAATTTATCAATGATCATATGAAGAATTGCGTGTTAAGCATAGATGGCAGACCCGAGGTCCATGACAAGATGAGACCAGGTATCGGCGGATCCGGCAGCTACGAAAGAGTCTTTAGTCGGATCAAGAGTTTTCTGCTTGCTCGAAATGCAGAAGATGCAAAATATCATGAACACTATGTTCGCGGGACGTTTACCCGAGAGAATCTGGATTTCTCTTTGGATGTGATTCATCTTGCGGAAGTTTTGGGCGCTAGACAGATTTCTGTTGAACCCGTCGTTGCGGAAAGTGGCTCCGGTTATGATATTCGCCTTTCAGATCTGCCGCAAATCGAAAAGGAATATGAAGATCTTGCCGAATATATTTCGAAAACAAGAGAGCAAAAGGACCCTGTGCATTTTTTCCATTTCATTATGGATATGAAGGGCGGGCCATGTGTATATAAGCGTTTGAAGGGCTGCGGTGTTGGCGCAGAGTATTGTGCGGTTACCCCAACGGGGGACATATATCCTTGTCATCAATTTGTCGGAGAAGAGAAGTATCTGATGGGAAATGTTCATAATTTGGAGCAAATTCTTGACGAGAATGGCAATATGAAGACGGGGAAGAAGGCTACAGATATTTTGTCGCCAGATGTGAGGAAGACATTCATTGACCGGCTTATGCCCAATAAGGAAGCTTGCAAAGCGTGCTTTGCAAGATACAATTGCGGCGGCGGCTGTCCTGCAAATAGCGTACATGCGACAGGCGATCTGGATGGCATGTATGAAGTTGGCTGCAGGCTGGCTAAGAAGAGAATGGAATGTTCTATCTGGCTTTCACTTAGCTCCCTCAGCAACTGAATTGTGGTAGAATGAGAGCATATATTGCCCTGCAAAGGAGTGAAAAATATGAATTTTCCATTCAAGGGTGCTCTACCGACAATTGATCCCAATACCTTTGTAGCACCAAACGCATCATTGATCGGAGACGTATCTTTGGCATCAGGTGTCAGCTGCTATTTCGGATCCATACTCCGTGCGGATGAAGCACCCATTATTATCGACGAGAATTCAAATATACAAGACGGTGTGATTATCCATTGTGATCCTGGGGTACCCTGCAAAATCGGGAAGAATGTGACGGTTGGGCATGGAGCTGTTCTGCACAGCTGCACGATTCAGGATGGAGCACTTATTGGTATGGGAGCCATTGTACTAAGTCGCGCCGTCGTTGGCGAATGTGCCATTGTGGCCGCTGGGGCCGTCGTGCGCGAAGGCGATGTTGTGCCTCCTTACCATCTTTTCGCAGGTGTTCCGGCAGTAATCAAGAGAGTACTATCGCAAGATTCGAAGAAGGAACGTCTGGGACTAGCCGCCCATTATGTTGATTTACTTGGAATATACAAAGAAGAAATCGAGCCTTAGGGCAAGATCATATATATCTTGTGTGGGCTAAAATCCATTTTCTGCAAAAGGAGAAAAAGGAATATGTCAAATCAAATTACAATCAAAGAAATTCAAAAAAGCGAAGAAGTGAAGGTACTTTTACTTGCATCTTCCGATCAGATGGATTCACTCGGTTACACGGAGCATTCATTTCGCCACTGCAGATTGGTATCAAACAAATGTGGTGAAATCATTAAGCAGATCGGTGAAGATGATCACATGATTGAACTTGCAAGGATCGCTGGCTATATTCATGATATTGGCAACGCCGTTAATCGTAACAATCACGCTATGTCAGGCGCTCTTCTGGCATACGACATGCTCCTTCGTAAAGGTATGTCATATGCGGATGCGACGCTGGTTATGATGGCAATTGCCAATCACGATGAAGGAGAAGGTTCTCCAGTCAGTAAAATTGCCGCCGCCCTGATACTATCCGATAAAGCTGATGTGCATAGAAGTCGCGTGAGAAATAGAGACCAGGAGACTTTTGATATTCATGACCGGGTAAATTATGCGGCAACAACTTCGTCACTTCTCGTCATGGACCAGAAAGCCAAGCTAGAAATTGAAATTGATACAAGCATATGCCCTGTTATGGATTATTTTGAGATTTTCTTAAATCGTATGAAGATGTGCAGAAATGCTGCCACTTTTTTGGAACTAACCTTTGAACTCTATATCAATCAGACGCAACTTCTATAATTCACGGGGGAACAAGGTGGCAGGACGATCGGGCGGAATTCCTGAAAGCATAGTCGAAGAAATTATTGCGCGAAACGACATCGTTTCGGTGGTAGGTCAGTATGTGCGCTTCACGAAAACGTCCGGACAAAACCAATTTGGTCTTTGTCCATTTCATTCAGAAGATACTCCGTCATTTTCCGTATCTTCTTCTAAACAGATTTTCTACTGCTTCGGGTGTCACAAGGGAGGAAATGTGATTCACTTCATCATGGAAATTGAGAAGTGTGGATACCTTGACGCACTCAAAATACTGGCAGAGCGAGCGCAAGTTCGTCTGCCCGAACCTGAAGATGACAATTACCGGAAGGAAGCGGAGCTTCGAGATAGGGTGAAGGCGGCGCTCGTTGAGGCGGCACGATATTTTTACACGAATCTCTATTCGAATCAGGGGATAGCGGCTCGGGAATACCTTACAGCGAGAGCCATATCACCTTCAACGGCCAAAGCATTTGGACTCGGATATGCTCCGGATCAATGGACAGGGCTACTTTTTCACCTGCACAAGAAGGGCTATTCAGATGAGGTTCTTTCACAGTGCGGACTTTTTACGAAAGGCAAGAAGCAGGGCGAACTGATTGATCTTTTCCGTGGCCGTCTTATGTTTCCGATATTTGATACGCTCGGCAAAATCATTGCTTTTGGCGGCAGAATTATCGGCGATGGCAATCCCAAATATATCAATTCCCCTGAATCTGTCGTGTATTCCAAGCAACGCAATCTCTATGGCCTGAATTTTGCAAAGACGACAAAAGAGAAGAAAATGATTATTGTCGAAGGGTATATGGATGTCATAACGATGCATCAAGCCGGCGTCAAAAACGCGGTTGCTTCGCTGGGGACGGCATTAACCGATCGACAGCTGGATCTGCTCTCGAGATACACAGAAGAAGTTGTGCTTTTCTATGATTCGGACAATGCAGGACAGGCTGCCGCAATGCGTGGCCTCAAAATGCTATTGCAACGCGGGAAAAAATACAATTCCTCCGCTTCGACAGCATCCATTTCTGTTGCTTTAGTTCCTGACGGGAAAGATCCGGATCAGTATATTCGCGAACATGGTGCGGATGCCTTCAAAAAAATAGTGGCTGATGCATATTTTGTTCTTGCATATTTGCTGATGACGGCGGAAAAACAGAGTACTGAAAACGGAAAACTTGATCCGCGCACATATCAGAACCTTGCTTGTACCTATTTGTCTTGGGAAAACAATCTTGTGTTGCGCGAGCATTTTGCTGCCAAACCTGCATCCATTCTGGGCGTTAGCGTGGAACGGATTATGCAGGAGTCCTCTCGCATAGCAGATGAGAAACAAGATCTGGAACGTCAGGAATCTGATCGCATTTTAGTTCGGCAAGTCTCCGTACTACCAAAGAAGAATGATGGAGAGAGTGCCGGACAAAATGAATTGGTTCTGCTATGTCTTTTGTCTGGAATGAATGATGAATACGCCGACATGGAAGATCACCCGATTCCGACAGATTTTTCCGCGGGTACGATGCGCGAGATTGCAGCTGAGGCGCTCGACCTTCTTGACAAGAAGACCTTTTCTCCGCTGACGCTAATTGAGCTTGGCGAAGATCGTATGATTAATGGCCGCGCGGCAAAAGACGTCCTATCCGAACTTCTTATGCGTACGCAAAGTGTCAAAAATGATGATAAGAGAATGCAGCACGCGATGGATTATCTTTACCAGATTCGCATCAATATATACACAAACCACAAAAATGAGCTTGCCAGATGTCTTGATCTAATGCCCGAAGGTCCAGACAAATCGGCAACGAAAGATAGTCTTCTCGAAGTTGATCGCTATCTTAAGTATCTTCGCGAGAAAAGAAAGGAATCATAAATATGCAGTCAGAAGAGAGTGGGCAGAAGATGCCCGATCAAGCGAGTAAGCGCACGGTATTGTCGCTTCGTTTAGCGCAGATCGTTTCTCTCGTTCCGAAGGGTCGACGCGTAATTGATGTCGGCTCGGATCATGGGCACGTATCTGCCTACTTACTTGAGAATGATATTTGTGAGTATGCAGTTGCAACGGATATTCATGCAGATCCTTCCGAAATCACACGAAAATACCTACGCCGACAAGGTCTGTCAGGCAAGTCCTGCGTATATTGTACGGATGGGCTTCATGGAATTACGCTTCAGAAGGGTGATACAATCATCATTTCCGGGCTTGGCGGTATGGAGATGATTCGCATCCTGGAAGAGTCTTTGTTTGGGCAGAAAATTACGGCTAGCGACGAAATAACGATCATTTTGCAACCCCAACGCTCGATCGAAAGCGTTAGAAATCGAATAATCGAAAATGGATTCGCAATAACAAAAGAGAAAATATGCGTTGATCGAGAGAAATTCTATACGATTATACTATCCGAAAAAACGGATGGCAAGCAAGAAGCTCTGTCGCTAGCAGAACAATATCTGGGTCCTTATATTCTATCTGAGCATCCAGATAAATACATTGAATACATGATACATCAGAGAAATGTACTGCGAAAGCAGGCCCGAGCACATCCAGAACTGTCCGATGTTTTGCAAGTAATTGATGGTATACTTTTACAAGAACCTATCTCAGAAAAGAGGGAATAATCATGCCTGCATTGATCTTTTCTATCGATGAAGTCTTATCCTATATTGAGTCCTTTGCACCGACCTCTCTAGCAGAGGAATGGGATAATGTGGGCATCATGCTAGGTGACCGATCCTCCGAGGTGAAAAGTGTCGTTCTCTCGTTGGATGCTTCAAGAGAAGCTTATGATTTATGCGTAGAGACAGGCTCAGAGCTCCTTATTACGCATCATCCATTCATATTTTCACCGATTTCTTCGATTGATTATCAGACCCCCAAAGGAGCACTTATACGTGACTTCATTTCCAAGAATATTACCGTATATAGTGCCCATACGAACCTTGACCGAGCAAGCGGCGGTGTAAACCATGCACTTGCCGCCATTATCGGACTTGCCATTCCCATGACAATTACCGGTGTAAGCTACGGTCTATGTGGTGATCTACGTGAAGTCGAGAATCTATTTGCTTTATCGGCTCGCGTAAAAAAACTGCTGGCAGGTTTTGGGATGTTTATTAATATGGATTGCGATATGCAGATTGGCCGCGTCTTCCTGCAGGGAGGATCGTTTGATTCGGCGGCAATTCCGCAGCTTGGGAAGGCAAATGTTGATTTAGTCATCTCAGGTGAAATCAAATATCACGACATGGTTTCTCTTAGGGAAAAAGGGATTGCGGCTCTGTCTGTCGGACATGATGTAAGTGAGCGAATTGTACTTCCAAGCCTTATGACCAAACTTAATCTGCAGTTTCCCGGTCTTGGGGTGGCTACTTCGGCAGGTTTAGATTATAATAAGATCGTTTTCTGAGTAAACCGAACGATCGCGGGTGCATTGCTGAAAGGCGGCACGTGAGGAAAGTCCGGGCTCCATAGGACAAGGGTGCCGGGTAACTCCCGGTGAAGGCAACTTCAAGGAAAGTGCAACAGAGATATACCGCCTCGCATCTTCGGATGTGAGGTAAGGCTGAAAAGGCGGGGTAAGAGCCCACCGGCGGTTTGGCGACATTCCGGCCATGTAAACCCCATTCGGAGCAACGCCGTGGCGAGACGATACTGTGGTCCGCAGGTCTCAGGGAGGCGGCTTGAGCTGATAAGAAACTATCGGCCTAGATAGATGGTCGTTTAAGACAGAACCCGGCTTACAGGTTTACTCAGAAAACCTTTTTCTATCGATTGATTGCGTTTGTTTATCATGCGTTTTAACGAAATATGTGAAGGAGAATTTTATGTCAGCGGAATCTTATTTGAGCAGAGGCGTATCACCGACAAAAGATGACGTAAAAAAAGCGGTTCACGGTCAATCCGGCGGCGTGTTTCCGGGAGCTTTTTGCAAACTTGTAGAAGATATTGCTGGAGATCCGGACTATTGCCTTGCCGTTCATGCAGATGGAGCAGGAACGAAATCATCGGCGGCATATCTTCAGTATAGGGAGACAGGAAGTACGGATTCTTTCGTATCATTAGCGCAGGATTCATTGGTTATGAATACAGACGATCTGGCTTGCGTGGGTGCTGTGGGTTCACTTTCACTGTCAAATACAATCGGACGTAATGCTCACAGAATAGATGGGGCCTGCATTGCCGCAGTAATTAACGGATACGACAAGATTATTGCAAGCCTTCAGGATAATGGAGTCGATATCAAAATGACGGGCGGAGAAACCGCAGATGTTGGAGATCTTGTTCGCACACTCATTGTTGATTCGACCCTTGTAGCTCGTGTGAAGCGTTCGGATGTGATAAATGCTGCGAACATTTTGCCAGGGCATGTGATTGTCGGACTTTCCTCTTCTGGCAAGGCAAAATATGAAGACAAAGTGAATTCAGGGATCTCATCCAATGGATTAACGGCCGCGCGGCATATGCTACTTTCCAAATATTATTTGGATAAGTATCCTGAATCTGTCTCGGAGACGATTTCTCGTGACAAAGTCTATTGCGGGAAATACTTGCTTTCGGACGAATTACCTGACAGTGATATGACTGTAGGTGAAGCTCTTTTATCGCCAACGAGAACCTATCTGCCGGTTATTATAGAAATACTGCGAAAACACCGTCAGGATATTTCTGGCCTCATTCACTGCACGGGCGGTGGGCAGGTAAAATGCAGAGATTTTGGAAAGAATCTGCGCTATGTGAAGGATAATCTCTTTGAGTTCCCTCCCATTTTTTCAGCAATTTTTCAGTCGGGAGAGATTCCAATGAAAGAGATGTTCCAGGTATTTAACTGTGGTCATCGCATGGAAATTTATTGCAACCCTTTGGTTGCAGGGCAGATCATGGACATTTCAGCATCATATGGAATACAAAGTAAGATTGTTGGTCGTGTGGAGTCGCTTCCGGATTCGACACCTAACCAGGTGGTAATATGCAAAGGCGGCGAGAAATTTATATATTGACAAGTGATGACTCCATGGATATAATGATCACTGTTCGCAGAAATTGAGTCGGATTTTGCTTCTCTTTTTCTGATCAAACAGATATGCGCCTTTAGCTCAGATGGTAGAGCAACTGACTCTTAATCAGTGGGCCCCGGGTTCGAGTCCCTGAAGGCGCACCACACGAAGAAAGCCTGAAGCTGAATTGTTTCAGGCTTTTTTATTGGAAATAATTAGCCTGGGTCACTTATATTCTTGTTTTTTACGCATACGCACAAAGCGATCGTTTTTCTTGCGAATTATATGTGCTATAATCAGCGGAAGGTCAGATTATTCATATGATTGGCTGTTAATTTTACGGGAGGATATGTGTATGAGTTCCTATTCAATTGATACGAAGTGTGTACAATCTGGCTATACGCCCAAAAATGGGGAGCCTCGCGTGTTGCCGATCATTCAGAGCACAACCTATAAATATTCATCGACAGAACAGATGGGTAGGCTATTTGATCTTGAAGAGTCGGGGTATTTCTATACAAGACTTGCCAATCCGACAAACGATGCCGTAGCCGCTAAGATTGCGGATCTTGAGGGCGGAGTGGCCGCTATGCTTACATCTTCTGGGCAGGCTGCATCCTTCTTTTCGATTTTCAATATTTGTTCGGCCGGGGATCATGTTGTGTCTTCTGCGACAATATATGGCGGTACGTATAACCTTTTTTCCGTAACGCTCAAGAGACTTGGAATTGATTTTACGTTTGTTTCTCCTACTGCAACGGAGGAAGAGATTCAAGCTGCTTTTACAGATAAGACGAAGGCCGTTTTTGGAGAGACGATCGCGAATCCCGCGCTTACTGTTCTTGATATTTCCCGATTTGCTCGTGTTGCACATGCTAACGGAGTTCCGCTTATTGTTGATAACACATTCGCGACGCCGATAAACTGTAAGCCGTTCGATTTCGGCGCGGACATTGTGATTCATTCCACAACAAAGTATATGGATGGTCATGCGACAAGTGTTGGTGGCTGTATTGTTGATAGCGGCAATTTTGACTGGGACGCATATTCGGATAAATATCCTGGACTTACGACGCCTGACGAATCCTATCATGGTGTGACATACACGCAGAGATTTGGGAAGGGGGCATATATTACGAAGTGCGTTGTGCAGCTCATGAGAGATCTGGGTTCCATCCCAGCTCCGCAGAACTCATTTCTGCTTAATATCGGTCTTGAGACGCTGCACCTTCGTGTTCCTCGTCACTGTAGCAATGCGCAGGCTGTGGCAGAGCATCTTCTGCATCATCCGAAAATTGGATGGGTCAATTATCCAGGTCTTGCATCGGACGCGAATTATGAGCTTGCAAAGAAATATCTTCCCAGTGGAAGCTGCGGAGTTCTATCCTTTGGCGTGAAGGGTGGAAGAGCGGCGGCTGTGACGTTTATGGATTCACTTAAGCTTGCCGCTATCGTGACGCATGTCGCAGACGCGAGAACCTGTGTACTCCATCCTGCAAGCCACACGCACAGACAATTAAGTGATGAAGAATTAGCCACGGCTGGTGTGTCACCAGATCTAATTCGTTTTTCGTGTGGGATTGAAGCTGCAAGCGACATTATTGCAGATATCGATCAGGCACTTGAAAACGTAGGTATTTGATTCCCTATCAAGTTTCTCAGTAAAAATTTCGGCCGTCGCTATATAAAAAATAGCGGCGGCCGATGCGTTTTTTCTGATAGGACAAGTTACAGGACGGTGTTAATCATGTTCTCGTAGACAGCCTTTGGCGAGCCGCCAACCTTCTTGTCCATTTGTTTTCCGTCTTTGAACAAGATGACGGTTGGAATGTTCATTACCCCGTATTTTGCTGCTATATCAGGGCTCTTGTCAATGTTGATTTTGGCAACGGTTGCCTTTCCAGCAAAATCGTCGGCAATCGAAGATATGGTTGGTGCTAGCATTCTGCAAGGCATACACCAATCTGCATAAAAATCAACAAGAGCTACGCCGTTTTCGATCGTTCCTTGAAAATCCGCCGAAGTTAATTCTTTTGTACTCATAAACTAATTCTCCTTCTCGTTTGTGTTTATCTCGTATGTATCGGATGAATTATCCGTACATGAAGATACGTGGTTGTTCTGCATACCTACCTTGCCTGTTAGGTACATTATATCTTTTTCCGCGAGGAATATGTTCGGCAAGATATCTACATAATCCAATTTGACAGAAGATAATGCGTCCCATGTTATTAAGTATATTCGAAAGACGATCGCGGAGATCACCTCGCAGTAGGTTTGTGTGTATTAGAAAAGACGGGCATAATAGCCAAACCAGCCAAGGATCATGGTGAGTCCGACAACAATCAGGAGAATTCCACTTATCCATTTAATGATGCCAAGGTGCTTATGGATTCTCGAAAACAATCCAGAGAGCTGATCGAAGAGGAGGGCAGTAAGTAGAAAGGGGATAGCAATGCCGAGGGAAAAAATGAAAAGTAGAAGAGTCCCTTCCAACATGGTATCGGATTGCCCAGAGAGAAGCATTGCATTCCCAAGAAAGGGACCTAAGCAGGGAGACCAGCCAAGCGAGAATGCCAGTCCCATAAAAAACGATGAGAGAGAAGTGGCCTTTTTATTCGAGCGAATTGTTCTGTGGTCACGTTCTAGTATGGGAATTCTGATAACTCCTAGGAAGCTAAGCCCCATAAGCACAATCATGACTCCGGATATTCGTTCCAAAATCTGTCTGTGACTTGCCAGTAGTTTGCCAAGAGCCGTCGCTGTCGCCCCCAGGAGTACAAAAACTGCTGTAAATCCCAAAACGAAAAGCAGCGCGTTACTAAACATTTTGCGTTTTGTTTCCTGAGCCTTTTCGGGGTCAGTGCCGCCTGCCTGTAGTACATTTATACTGCTTCCTGAAAGATAAATCAGGTATACGGGGAGCATAGGGAGTATGCAGGGAGAGAGAAAAGCAAGAATACCCTCAAGGAATACAAGCAGTCCCGTAATCATGAGAGACACCCGTCTACAATGGCAGAGACAGTCTCTTCGTCAGTTGTACCAAGAATCTTGTCAATAATTATGCCGTTCTGATCAATGATAAAAGTCTGTGGAATCGAATAGATCTCATATGTAATAGAAGTACTTCCTTGATCAAAAAGAAGAGGGAAAGAGAATCCATTTTCATCATAATAGTCCTTGGTGCTGTCAATCGTATCGTAAGTTCCGTCAGCTAAATTGATCATGAGAATCGATACTTTTCCTTCTTTCGCGGAACTCTCTTGGATACTCTGATAGTAGGCGTTAAATTCTGGTAATTCAGAGGTGCAGGGACCACACCAGGTTGCAAAGAAGTTCACTACAACGACTTGACCTAGATAGTCAGATAGAGATACTTCTTCGCCATCATAGTTTTCCAACGTAAAATCATAGGCAAGATCACCTACTTCAATCCCGTAAACTGCTTCGGTGACAGCATCTGTTGTCTCAGCTTGTTCAGAAGAAGCATCCTTAGTCGTCGAATGATCATTCGAAGGAGAGCTTTTCTGCGAATCAGAACTTTCTTTTTCCGACAACAATTTGTATAAGACTCCGGCTGTTACAAAAACCAAGATCAGCGATAGACATATTGCAATCAATTTTACGACTTTCATCTATGTGTCTCCTTCCCAAATGTATGAAAATAAACGCGTTCGTTATATAATAAACATATTCGAATATCTGATTATTTGCTTTATCTGCACGTTCTGATATCATTATATCATGCTATTTGAATGTGTCAACGAAATTATTTGCTTTTTGGAGGGAAACATGGATTACGAAGAATTGTGTAATAGAACAGAGATGCTCAAAGCCCTCGCTCATCCGCAGCGAATATGCATTATTCGAGGTCTTAATAAATACCATTGTAACGTTGGGAAGATTCAGCAGAACCTGGGAATCACCCAAAGTGGTTTGTCGCAGCATCTCGCGAAACTTAAGTCTGCTGGTGTGATTAAAGGGGTTCGGAGCGGTAAGGAGATTTGCTACCAAATAATTGATCAGAAAGCACTTCGAATTGTTGACATTCTCTTTGAGGGTATTGATTCCTGTGATGATACATTAATTGAGTAAAAATATTTTCCGAATTTTCCGTATATATCCCATTATTGGAGTTGACAGTAGTATTATTTTTTTGTATTTTATTCTTGCGGGATAGTAAATATATATACAATGTTTGTTATTGTGTTTCTATTTCGGAAGATTATTTCTTCATTGTGCCTATCATCATGTGTTTTGGGGGTGCGCACATGGTGATGGCACTTTCGCTTTAACCAACTGTTTCACCGTATAGGTACATCTTGATGAAAGGAGGAAACTTTTTAGTTATGAAGTTATATCGTGATGTCTTACTATTAATATTTATATTGTCCATGTCCTTAGGGTTTCTGGCGGCATGTGGAGCAGAAGCCACAGATAGTACTTCGCAAGGAGAGAGTGCTCCTTCTGAATCTGGAAGCGTTACCGAATCATCGGTCACCAGCACCACCCCTGCCCCCATTGACACCGTGTCCATCGTGCCACTGTCGGCGGCTGTGATCTATTCGGTCAATACGGACGGTGTGCTGCTGTATGCGGACGCGACAAGGTCGACTGTCCTTCGCACGCTTGCAAAGGGCGAACAGGTAACGGTGACGGCCGCGTCCGGCAGGTACGCCCTGACAAGTGACGGCGGGTATGTAAACCTGATGCTCTTGACCGCCGTAGGTCCGGTCGTGGTAGAGCCGCTTCCGACAGATACACAGGCCATCGAGCCGACAGAGACCGCCGCCGCGAATACGCCTACGCCCACACCGAAGCCGAAGACAGCAACCCCCACACCAAGGCCCGCGACAACAACGACTACAACGGCGGCTGCCACCACGGCTGCACCGACGGAGACATGGTATACAGAGAATTGTGAAAACATCCGAAACCTGGTTATTGCAAAGCTGCAAGAGCGTGGCTTGTGGTATCCGGACGCCAAAGTGATCGGATGGGATTGGAAGGCATGGACCCTTGGATATACGTGTTCTGACGAGAAGTACGCCGAATCGTACGTGCAAGGCAAATTTGGTGAAACCAAATCAATAGGTGTCACATCCGTAACCGTCGCCATCTGGGTCAACCCGGATGACGGGCTCACGTACCTTCGCATCGACACAACCAAGTGTGCACTCCCGACGCCCACACCCGCCGCGTAAAGCTAGCTACAATTTATATACATCAACAAAGAAAGACGTGCAGATGAAGTGCGTCTTTTTTGCGTGAAAGGAGATCATTTATGCGATATAGAATACCTACCCCTATATTAATCGTATTGTTTGAAATATTCGTACTGGGATGTTATCTTTTTTGTATAAGCTTTTTGCTCAGCGAGGAGGATAAAATCATGGATTCAGGTGTAATTATTGCATCAGCAACAGCAGTCGGTGTCGCTCTCTTAGGAGCTGCCGCAGGTATTTGGGCTCAAGTCGTACAATTTAAAAAAGATGCACGTCAGATAGATCAGACAAATTCTGTGCTTGGTTCAGTTAAAACGGATACGACCGAATTGAAACCGACTGTCAATGTGACCAAAGAAGACGTTCGCAAGATTAGAGAGACCCTTTTAGAACGCTTGGCTCCTAAATTTGAGAAAATAGATGGTATTGACGAACTTGTTGAGGAGTGTCATACAAATCGAAGAATTCAAGAACTACACTCTCGTAACTTGCTCCCGCCATCGGCATTCAAGGGCGCGATTGACTTGTTATATTGGGAAAATGCTCATCTTGTTAAGGAAAACGAAATGTACCAATCAAGAATAGCAATTCTTGAAGCTGAGAATAGAAGTTTGAAAGGTAAAGTTGAGAAATATGAACCACAAGCAAAGCGACGTCCCACACCCGGTCGTAGTTTATAACGTTTTTATCACAAATCGATTTTCAAGGGAAACCCAAGGCTCATCAAATCGAAATGGAAATACCTTTTGCATCGGCAAATCTGGGGGAGCAACGATTTCCCGCGCAGACGGAAGTGTTGAAGTACTCCAATCTTTTGTCCACGAAGACGAGCCCAAACAAAAGGGAGAAATGCTATCTGGCAAAGAGCAAAATGATATGGATACAGAAATAGCAACAAGGAAAAGTGACAACATAGACATTGTATAGAAAGGATTATTTTAGAGGTCGTTTTCGTACATTTTTTAGATTTCACATGGAAGGAGATGAGGAAGTGAAGAAAATAGCAAGTAGAGTGAAAGCGTCTATCCGCCCGTGACCAGATCTTTCTGGTTACCGATACAAACAGCCCCAAAGATAAGTAAGGCGAACCTGCAAGTCGTAGGCTCGCTTTTTTGTTGTCCCTATTTTGTCATGGAGGTAAATCATGAAAAAGAAAACCAAGATCCTGCTCCTTCTTTTTTCCCTGTCCCTTCTCGTATGCCTAATCCCTTTATCCAGTGTCCTTGCCTGGACAGCTCCAACAAATGTAACGATCAATAACGCGCAGCATGTCAGCTACTTTACCAGTGCCAGCGGCTCGGCGATGGAGACAGGCTTCTACTATGTTGCCGGCACAAATGAAGTAGCCTATTGTGTCGATGCGGAAGGGTACGGTCCAGGCGGTACGTCCTATACGCTCAATGACGCGGCACTGACTAACCAGAACTACCTTGCCGGCATTCAGGCGATTATCCAGAACGGGTATCCATACAACACGAATAGTGGTTTGTCTAGTGAAGACGCACGGTATGCGACGCAGGTCGCCATCCACTGGGTAGAAAGCTACTACTTGGGCGGCAGTAACGGGTATGACTACACGGTTCGTGCCAATACGGACGCGAACGGGCATGACGGCGCGCTCAGCTATGCCCTGTCCCTCTTCGATATCGGCGTGAATCGAGCGGTTATTGATCCTGACGTTACTATTGACAAACCTACTGCTTGGACAAACGTGAACGGCGTCTTGCAGTGTACGGTTTCGGTAACCGAAGAGAACGCCGACTATTGGGAGATCACCGCTCTTCCGGCGGGCGTGGCGAGTATGAGCGGCACGAGCTTTACGGGGGATGTGAACATCACCTTGCAGATGACAGACATCAGCGCGTACACGGCATCTAGCAAGATCATCTCCGTACTCGGGTACACGAACAAAGACACATCCAACATCCACCTCTTTACCGCCAGTGGCACGTTCCAGACGATGGTCTGTGTCAGCACCCAGACAAACGGACTTGACCCGTCAGGGGTTGCGCTGGAAGACGCACAGCCAAACGTCACGCTCCTGAAGCTTGGGCAAGACACGGGCGCGGGACTTTCCGGCACAGGTATCCTGATCTGGAACAACGCGGCAAACGCTGGTGACTGGACAAAGGGGTGGATGTCCGGCACGACAGATAGCAGCGGCATGTTCACACTAGAAAACATAGCGGACGGAACATACTACTGGTGCGAGACAAGCGCGCCTTCCGGGTACAAGCTAGACACCACCGTGCGAAGCTTCACCGTTACGGGCGGTATCGTATCCGGTACCACGTCCATGACAGACGAGGTCTCCACCGTCACGCTCTTAAAGCTATCGGCAGAGACGGGCGCAGGACTTCCTGGAGCGGGTATCCTGATCTGGAACAACGCGGCAAACGCTGGTGACTGGACAAAAGGATGGGTAGCCGGCACGACAGATAGCAGCGGCATGTTCACCTTCTCGCATATCCCGGACGGCACGTACTACTGGTGCGAGACAAGCGCACCGTATGGATATGTCGTCGACACCACCGTGCGAAGCTTCACGGTCACAGGCGGCACGGTAAGCGGCACAACCTCCATGACGGATGCGCGGCAGAAAGTAAGCCTAATGCTCACCAAGGAAAAAGAAGATGCCGTATGGAACGAAGAAACCAAGGCATACGAATGGGGCACGGTCTCCGCACAGGGGATCACCTTTGACGTCTACGCAGCTGCCGACATAACCGATCTGTTTGGAAATGTCATGTACGCGAAAGACACGCTAGTCGATACCATTACGACAAACGACAAAGGCATCGCGACCACAGATGCGGATCTCTACTACGGCACATACTACGCCGTAGAAACCGCCGTAACGGCCGATGTAGTAAAAGATGACACCCACTACGAAATTACCGTCACACAAGCAGAACAGGCAAGCCAGACCGCCGTGTATGCATTTCTGGACGGACAGCCCATCGTAAACCAGAAGATCGCGGGCACAATGGAGATCTACAAGCAAGCTGCCGACACCAAACTTGCCATGCCAGGCGTCGTCTTCGAAGTCTACGACAAAGACGCGGTCCTGATCGACACAATAACGACCGACAACGAAGGCAAGGCAAAAACGAAAGTCCTACCCTACGGCACGTACACGCTTATCGAGACCAAGTCAAACACCGGGTACACGCTGTCCGAGAAGATCTCCTTCTCGATCTCGCTCACCCCGGCAGAGGGAAGCCTGTACTCCGAGGACTCCATGACAGTAGAAGATCAGAAGATGGCGACAATCGAAGTCTACAAAGTGACAGCCGATAGCCAAACGCCCATGAGCGGCGTCGTGTTTGGCGTGTATCGTGCGGATTCTGGCATTGAGGTCGGTACAATTATTACGGATTTGAACGGATATGGCTATGTTATTTTGTTGCCTGGAGAATACTACATTAAGGAAATCAAGACGATTGAGGGCTACATGGTCAGCGAAGAAAAAACCTATGTCAACGCAACATGGGGATCAAATGATACTTTTACATTTACAAATCAACACATCCCTGCAGAGATTACTCCGCAGCCAACTGTAGTTTTAAGCGCAAAATATGTGAAAACGGGAGAAACGGGAGGTACAGACGGGACGATCGTCCCGGGTATACTCCTTGTATTAGCCGCCGTTTGCACATTGCTTATCAGGTCTCAGTTAGAAAAGAAGACATATCCTCGGAACAAAAATCATCCTTAAGTGGCAAAGAGACTTCTCTTCCTAAGAGTGCGGATTGATAGAGAGCGAGGACCGTTTCGACGGATTTGTAGCCGGAGATTGCGTCTGCAATAGGTCTTGTATTATTCGTGATGGCACAGACTAGATTTTTATATATGGCTTCGTGAGGGTTTAGAAGTGACAAAAGACCACCGAGACCTTTTTCGCGAAGCTCTCTTTGTACGTAAGAGAAAGTTTTCTTTTTCCCCAGCGCATTTCGTATGTCAAAGAATGGCTTGCCTTTACGAAGACCTACACGCAGCGTGCCTTCTGTTCCGCAGATATAGAAGGATGCCTCATGATCATATTGAGGAGTGTTGGTTGTCCCTTCAATCAGACACAGCGAATCGTTTTGGAGTTTTAGGATTCCTGTGGCAATGTCTTCCGCTTGCATTACATGTGTGCGCCGCGCAAGCAGGCAACTCGCAGAAATCGGCATACTATTCATGAGCCAGCACATGAGATCAAGTGCATGGATGGACTGATTCATAAGAGATCCTCCGTCACTTTTCCATGTGCCGCGCCATGATGCCTGATCGTAATATTTCTGATCATGTCCCCAACGTACTATCACACTACCATGACTGATTTTTCCGAAAACTCCCGAGGCAATATCTTTTTGCAAGTTGCCGACGATTGGCAAATAACGATAGATATGTCCCATAGCAATTTGACGCCCGGTTGCTTCAGATATTTCTGAGAGTTCTTTCGCTTCGGAGATTCGCATGGTCATTGGTTTTTCAAGGAGAATATGCGAGCCTGACAGGAGGGTAGCTTTACCAATCTCATAATGAAGCCCGGAGGGAACGGTAATTGCAACGATATCCGGGTGGATTTCTTCCAGCATAGTCTTGTAATCTGAATAGACTTTCACATGAGAAAAGAAGGACGAAATCTTCTTCTCAGACATGCCGACAGAACGAAGGAGTGCTGTCGGCGCATCTGGGTTCTGATCAACGATTGCCATGATTTGCAGACCGCTGTCATTTTTCAGCACGGCACGGATATGCTTAACGGATACGCGTCCGCATCCGATAAGTGCATATGTGAGTTTCTGTGTTTTCTGCTTTGACATAATGGATCTCCTCGTATAGTCGCACTAATACTAATAAAACAGGATGGAATCATTCCACGGTGGAATACAACTCGGCTTCGAAATAGTCTGAAAATTGACGAGCGGTACGCGGTGAACGACCATTTTCACGCATAGCCCACATGAGTGCTTTCTGTGCAACGGTTTCCCGGTCGAATTCGATCTTTCTATCGGATAGAATACCATATACAATATTCAGATAGATTTGCTGATTTGGCGAAGAGAAGCGAACAGAAATGCCAAAACGGTCTGAAAGTGATAGAAGTTCGTCATGTGCGTCATTTGCGTATGTCTCACTACTATCTTTTTCTGCGACGATATGGCGCCTGTTTGAGGTTGCATATATCGCTACATTATCCGGTCGCTTCTTAATTCCGCCTTCAAGAACTGTTTTGAGGACAGTGAAACGAGTATCTTCTTCCGGGAAAGTGAGATCGTCAAGAAACAGAATGAAGGAGAGGAAGGTATTTGCAAGTTTGGAGAGGTACTCCAGAAGATCGGGAATGGAGAGAAGATCATCTTTGTCTATCTCGATGAGTCGCAGTCCTTTATCCTTATAAGCATTTGCAACAGCCTTAACGGTTGATGATTTTCCTGTACCGCGCGATCCGAAGAGAAGAACATTATCCGCCCGCTTGTGGCGGATAAGACGTAACGTATTGTCGCTTACTTGTTTGATCTCGTATTCGTAGGAGAATAATTGATCCAGGCGGATGGGGTCAGGATGAATGACCGGCTCAAGCCTGCTGTTCTTCCAAACAAATGCATGATATCGCGCAAAGACACCAAAACTCTTGGTTCGATGATATTCAAACAGAGATGAAAAAAGCTCGCTTTCGGTTATTCCTGATGTGTCATGACGCCACTCGGGCAATTCAGGTGTTGAGGTGACGAAAAGAGCGGACGTAATGACCCGCGCAGGGAATGCGGCAATCGTTATCAATCGTCGCATATCGGATAGAACAAGCACACGCATATCCGTCGAAATAGACTTGTCTGAAGTCTCGCTATTTGTCTCGGAGGCCGTTTTTGAAAAGGCATTATCATCATTTTGCGCAAGAGAAAAAACATATGCACCAAGATCGGGTGACTGTGACAAATCTTCTCTCATCAGGAGAGAAAAGAGAATAGAATATTTCTCCATCATTCGAGCTATGTGATTCGTCGTCTCTGAATCGCTTCCGGACTCTTCATCCTTAGACAAAATGTCCACGACCAAATCATTTAGCGCACATATGACCGGATCTTCGCGTAACTGTGAATATACGACTAAACCGGAAATGGCTAGAAGCGTATCTCGTAATTTTGTTGTGGAATACGGGTCATTCACGTAAAATGCACTCCTGTTTCTTTTGGATTTGCTACAAAAACATGCCATTATTCTATCACATGGCAAGGCGATAGTGGGAGTCTTTGGTGTACAATATAACAAATACCAGACTGGGCTGTTTTTGGAGGAATGAATATGGAAATGCTGGAAATCATTACCGACAAAAGATTTGGGAAAGTGCTGTCGGACGAGCAGATAGCCTATTTTGTTTCCGGCGTTACAGGTCGGTCAATACCTGATTATCAGATATCGGCGCTGCTTATGGCAATCGTGCTTAATGGCATGTCAGACTCTGAGATGACTTCACTTGCGATGAGGATGGCTTATTCAGGCGAAATATGTGATTTGTCTCCCATTTTGGGTACGAAGGTTGATAAACATAGTTCAGGGGGGGTTGGCGACAAGTGCACCCTCATTGTACTTCCCATTGTTGCTGCGTGTGGTGTGCCAGTAGCTAAGCTGTCTGGACGCGGACTTGGCTTCACCGGCGGCACAATAGATAAGCTCGAATCTATTGTATCCTTTAGCACATCGATTCCGGTATCAGAATTTGTAACGCAGATTAAGCGAGCTGGCATGGTGCTTTCCGGTCAGACACCTGAACTTGCTCCTGCGGATAAATATCTCTACGCTCTTCGCGATGTAACTGGGACGGTGGAGTCTATTCCCCTCATTGCATCAAGTATTATGAGCAAGAAGATTGCGGGCGGCGCGGATGCGATTGTCTTAGATGTCACTTGTGGAAGCGGTGCCTTCATGAAGAATGAGAAATCTGCAAGAGCGCTGTCGGATGCGATGATCCGTATTGGCAAATTGGCGAATCGACCGGTTACCTGTGTGATTTCATCTATGGAACAGCCTCTTGGATTTGCCATAGGGAATGTTTTGGAAGTTACAGAAGCTTATGACACGCTATCTGGGCATGGTCCCGCAGATGTAATCGAAGTGAGCTGCACTTTGGCGGCCTGTATGCTTATGCGTTCAGAGAAGTACAGCAAACTCACTTTTGCGGAAGCCTTCGAATTAGCAAGAAGTATGATTGAAAATGGACAGGCACTACGTGCTTTTCGTAAATTTGTCGCGGCGCAAGGCGGAGTGCTGACTCCTGATGGATCGCCGCAATACACGAGTGAACCGAGACTGTGCAAAGAGATTACTGCAAAGGCAGACGGATACATTAGCAGGCTGGACGCATTTTCATTTGGCGAGGCATGTATGCTACTCGGTGCCGGGAGACAAAAGAAGGAGGATGTGATAGATCCTGGAGCAGGCATCCTACTTAGTAAAAAAGTCGGAGATTTGGTTTCGCGTGGAGATGTGATTGCCAGATTGTTTATCGGAGAAGGTTCACAGATTTCTGCTATGCAAATCGAAAAGGCGGTAGCACTGGTTGATTTGGCGATTTCGATTTCAGATAATAAGCCGATTCATCCCAAAGAAATTCTTGCCATTATGTATTAGCTTGCATCCATATGATGAGATTGCTATAATAATCCAAAGAAGAACGAATGTTTGATCTTGTGTGATATAAGGATGGAAGCATGATAATTATTGGGATTGATCCGGGGTATGCGATCACTGGCTATGGGATTATTGATTACACGGCTAATCGATTTAAGACACTGGATTATGGCGTCATCTCGACCAAAGCAGGTGTTCCTTTCGAGATTCGCTTACTTGCAATCAGCCAGCAGCTTGACGGACTGATTGATCTATATCATCCGGATGTCATGGCTGTCGAGGAACTCTTTTTTGCCCGAAATACGACGACTGCAATCGGTACTGCTCAGGCTCGAGGGGTAATTATTCTATCAGGCGCGAAGGCCAAAATACCGGTCTACGAGTATACGCCGATGCAGGTCAAGCTTGCGGTTACGGGATATGGCCGCGCAGATAAGAATCAAGTCTCGCAAATGATCAAGATTCTGCTGAATCTTGAGATGATTCCCAAAAAAGACGACGCGGCGGATGCGCTGGCGATTGCCATTTGTCAGGCACACACAGGTCAGCTATCCGGTAATAAAGCCGTCGGAGGTTATCAATTCGGACCCAAGGGACAGAACAGCAAGTTAATTTTGTAGGATTATGTGATGGAGGGGTATAGCAAGTATGTATGCATACATTAAGGGAACGATTGTTTCGAAGAAGGAAGAATATATAATCATTGAATCTGGTGGGATTGGATACAGAATTTTCTGTCACTTCCCGATGCAGGATCGCTTTGGAAGCCTGGGGGAGACCGCATGCGTCTACACCTATTTGTATGTGAGAGAAGACACATTTGCGCTATATGGCTTTCCCACACAGGAAGAGAAGGACATGTTTGTGATGCTCTTATTGGTTTCTGGCATAGGACCCAAGGTTGCGATTGCAATGGTTGCGCAGATTATGCCAAGTCAATTTGCACTTGCTGTGATTACGGGTGACGTTAAGGGCTTGATGCAAGTCAAGGGCGTAGGGAAAAAGGGTGCAGAGAGACTCATTTTGGAACTGAAAGACAAGCTGAAAGGCTTTGCATTTGATGAGAAATCACAAGAAATGGATGGCATGCTAACCGAAGTGACCGGCAGTGAATCACACCTGATAGCAGAAGCAATTAGCGCGATGGTGGTACTTGGGTACTCGCTTCCCGAAGCAAAGAAAGCGATTCATGCAGTTTACAAAGAAGATATGCAGATTGAAGAACTCATTCGCCTTTCACTTCGCGCTTTGGTAAGATAAGCGCGGACGATGCGGATATGCGGTAAGGATGGTAGAGATGGATTTTGATGATTTGTCTGAAGATGACCGAATTATTGGTAGAGAACGGATAACCGAAGATCGGGATGAGAAAGGCTTGCGTCCGAATTGTTGGAGTGATTATTCAGGTCAGTCGAAGGTTAAGGAGAACCTGAAAGTTTTCATTGAGGCTGCGGCGGCTCGAGGCGAGGCTCTTGATCATGTTTTGCTATATGGTCCCCCCGGACTCGGGAAGACGACACTTGCAGGTATTATTGCTGCTGAAATGGGTGTTTGCCTCAAAATTACGACAGGTCCTGCCATTGAGAAACCAGGTGAATTGGCGGCAATTCTCACAAATCTGAACGAACGTGATGTGTTATTTATTGACGAGATTCACCGACTGAATCGCAGTGTTGAAGAAATTCTGTACCCAGCAATGGAGGATTATTGCCTGGATATTATGATTGGTAAAGGACCCTCGGCGCGTTCCATTCGTTTAGATCTTCCCAAATTCACATTGATCGGTGCGACAACACGTGCAGGACTTCTTTCCGCTCCTCTTCGAGACAGATTTGGCATGATTAATCGCCTGGAACTGTATGACACGGATGATTTGATGGAAATTTTGCAGAGAGATGCAACCATTTTGAATATTGGAATTAGCCAGAAGGGACTTCGGACAATTGCGTCAAGATCTCGAGGTACACCAAGAATTGCAATTCGACTGCTTAAGCGGATGAGAGATTTTGCGCAGGTCAAAGGCGCAGGTATAATCGACGATGCGATTGCGGATTATGGACTCAGCCAACTTGAAATCGATAGTCGCGGTCTGGATGCGACGGACCGACGTATTCTAACGAACATGGTTGATATGTTTTGTGGCGGACCCGTTGGTCTGGATACTTTGGCGGCATGTACAGGTGAAGACCCGGTAACGATTGAAGATGTGTATGAGCCTTTTCTCATGCAGATCGGATACATTGCCAAGACACCGCGTGGTCGCGTTTTGACTAGACTTGGCTGGCAACACCTTGGGTTGACCTGTCCGGATGACTATGATAAGAAGCTTCGTGGTCTGGGTAGTTCGGTTACGGGTGATTTAGCAGATTTGCAGTATCCTATTCAAATTGATCTGCTTACTGGTATGGATGATGCAAAAGAAGAGGAAGTTAATGACTGACGATATCAATTCAAATTCGGTCCTTTTGCATGTATGCTGTGGCCCTTGTGCCGAATGGCCGATCGAGGTCCTTCGCAGCGAAGGATTTTCCCTGTCTGCTTTTTACTATAATCCGAATATTCATCCGAAATTTGAATATGATAGAAGAAAGAACAATGCCGAGGCACTTATGAGATTACGCGGCATCTCGTTTTCTTCCGATGACCAGAACTTTGAAACAATGTGGCACGAGAGAAGCTGGGAAGCCGAATATACCTCTCGATGTGAGATGTGTTATGATCTCCGGATTATGCGCGCCGCGTTTGAGGCCAAGACTAGAGGCTTTCCTTTTTTTTCGACCACACTTCTGGTTAGCATTTATCAGAATCATGATGCCATTATTCGTGCCGGAGAAAGAGCTGCAAAGCAAACGGGCACAAACTTCCTCTATCGTGATTTTCGGGATGGCTTCCGAAAAGGGCAGGAAATGGCGAAAATAGATGGGCTGTACAGGCAGAAGTACTGCGGATGCATTCTTTCTCTTGAAGAATCCGTATATAAAGAGAAAATATATCAGAGCTTTTCCGGGAGATCAGGCGATACAAGAAGCGTCTGATAATGCTCGTATATCACCATGCCGGGCTTGGCTTTTGCAGGTTTTTTGACGTTTTTCACCGGACAGTAATCCACGGGTATTTTAAGTTCACTTATGCGCGGAGCACACTCTTTATTTTGTCTGGGATCGGATGCCTTTGTTTTCTCACTTCGTGCGACAGTTTTCGAAAAAAAGGCAGCAGTCTTCGCCGCCTGTAGGATTGCGGTGTCAGAGGGACTGCGATTTTCTGTGCGAAGAATAACATGTGTGCCTGGCATCTTGGATACATGGAACCAAAGATCATCCGGAGCAGCCGCTTTGAGTGTTAGCTGGTCATTTTGAAGATTGTTTCTGCCACACAAGATAGTAAAGCCATCAGGTGTCTGGTATCTTCTAAATGAATGAACCGTAGCGGAGGCGGAAGCCGTCTTTTTGTTTTGTTTTTTCCCGCGTTTGGAAGCCGCTTTTCCCGCAGCGCGAAGCGCGCGAGAAGCACTGCTGCCGGTTTTTGCTTTGCCGGGATTACGAGAATCGACCGATTCACGATTTATTGTTGTACGCGTCTGTCGAGAAGAATTGTCGGAAAGAAGACCGCTGACTTTCATCTCATCGTGAAGAGCTGACAAATCCTCTGCATCTTGCGCACTATCAATTGCTTGGTTTAATGAGGTAAGATAATCGACCGTCCGATTATCGTCTTCAAGAAATGTGGCTACCACCTCGCGACGACTTTTGAATTTGGCCGCTTGTCTAAAATAGATAGCCGCATTTTGCGAGACTGAATATCTCGAGTCAATGGAAATGTCAATATATCGATCGTCTTCACTCTCATAATCCTCTGCCTGAAAATGCGTGGCATCTTTTGGAATCTGATATAAATTTGCAAGGAGAAGCTGCCCGGATTTCTGCAGATCTTCTAGACCTAGGCACTCATCAATATCATTTTTGTGAATTTGCTGTTTCCGCAGCGCGTGCGATAGGGAGGTCTGACAATAATTCTTGAGTTCATGTTTCTCCTGTTCGAATGCAAACGTGATGTCCTTCTGGCGATACACGGCATCCATTGCTGCCGAGATCGTTACATAACTTGTTATGTAACCAGCATCTTTCAGCGGCAAAGCATGAAAATCTGTTGGCGGGAATCCTTCTTCAGGTGAGAATGCACTTGGCGAGATTTTCTGATCTATTATACTTGTAAGGATACTGCGCGTTGCGCTGAGAACAGCTTCATACTTGCTATCTGTAAGTTGATGAAGACCAGAGCGAGCATCCGTGTCGGCAAGATAACAGATCTCGCGTGCCAGAGCAGGGGAAAAACCGAGAAGAGATTCTTGCAGCGCCTTTTCAAGTGGGCGATGCATACAGGAATCAAGTATGGGGAGAAGATTCTTATCTAGCATTTGCATGGCATCTTGCGGCGACAGTTTGCCTTGTTCCTTTGGATATTCATAGATTCTCGCAGGCATAATCTCGCGAATTCGACTCATCTGAGAATCTACATGAAGGAGACTATCATGGACTCTATTTCCATTACTCACCAAAATGATGTTGCTATATCTGCCCATCATCTCGATAATCAGTCGTTTGGTTACCCGGTCGCCTAATTCGTCAGTCGACTCCACTGTAATCTCAACAATTCTCTCATAGCCCGGCGAAGTAATGTCCACAATTCGCGCGCCTGACAAATATTTGCGAAGCAGCATGCAGAAGTGGGGGGGGAGTGCCGGATTTTCCCGGCTATAATTGCACAAGTGTATGCGCGGGCCGGACGGGTCTGCTGACAACAGCAGTCGATAGTTTTCGGATCCGCTACGGATATGGAGAATGATTTCATAGCGTTTCGGCTGATATACTTTATCAATTCTTCCCCCTTGCAAGATATCGGACAATTCTTGCGAGAGAAAATGTGTTGTGATTCCGTCAAGTGACATTTGTTACCTCAAGTCTCGTCATTTCCTTGGCCGCGAACGAGGAAAATAATAAAGCCAAGTATAATAGCAATTAGTATTTCTATGCCAATGAGCATAAAAAAGCGATTGAATTGATTCCACGATATAAGAAAATCAAGAAGAATAAGGAGACTGCTGGCAAGTAGTCCAAGAAAAAGCCTGCCGATTGATGTAGATTGAATGGCAGAAAAAAGCGAAACCTGCGTTGCGGCGGAAGTCTTTGCGGGGGATCTTCTGCTAGAAGATTTATTTGCTGAATTCTTGCGAGTCTTTGCACTTCCAGAAGAAGGGCGATTTGTTCGATTATTCCCTTTAGTTGCCATATATACCTCTTTGCAGTTATGTGCTCAGATACTAGTATACCAAAAAAAAGAGATTCTCCGTACGGTGAATCTCTTCGTATTTATCCGAAGCATTTCTTTCAATAAAAATGAAGTGGGGGAAGACTAGGATTTATCTTTTCTTTTCTCGGCAGCGACCGATATTTTTTCAAGAACGATAATCATAATAAAGAAAAACATGAGAACCATGAAGACCCCAAGCAAACCTACGGCAACAACGAAAAAGCCTTTCTCCATGAGCGGGCCATCTGAAATACTGGCAAGGGATAGGATAATTGATGTCATTTCCATAATCATTCCTCCTACTTCAGCAGCATGTCAATCAGTGCGATCACAAATCCGCCGGCAATAATGGATCCAAGCTGGCCGGATACGTTTGCACTGATGGATTGCATAAGTATGAAATTCGTCGGGTCTTCGTTTTTAGCCATCTTCTGAATGACGCGAGCAGACATGGGGAATGCGGAGATTCCGGCTGCACCAATCATTGGATTGACCTTCTTCTTAAGAAATAGATTCAGGAATTTGGCAAACAGGACGCCGCCTGCGGTGTCAAATACAAATGCAAACAAACCAAGAAGAAGGATGAGCCCGGTAATTGGATCAAGGAACTTGTCGGCAAGCATCGTAGAGCCGATTGTAATTCCCAGTAGGAGCGTAATTAGATTGGATAATTCATTTTGCGCGGATTGGGAGAGCCTCTCGAGAACGCCGCATTCGCGAATCAGATTACCAAACATAAGAGAACCGACTAACGGGGCACTCATAGGAACAATAATCCCAGCGACAATTGTAACAAGAATGGGGAAGACGATCTTCATCGATTTCGGTACTGCTTGTTCAGAATAATCCATTCTTATCAGCCGCTCTTTGCGTGTCGTAAGCAGTTTGATTACAGGCGGCTGAATAATGGGGACGAGTGACATATAAGAATAGGCAGCGACGGAAATCGGCCCCATATAATCATTTAGATGGAAATGGTTCGCGACAAACAGCGTTGTTGGTCCGTCTGCGGCACCAATAATTCCGATGGCGGCGGACAATTTTAGCGCAATATCAGAAGAAACGTCGAGGCTTGGGATGTAATTGCCGAGGAAAGGTATGAGCAAGAGAGAGAGGATGAAAGTTGCAAATATACCAAATTGCGCAGCAGCGCCGAAGAAAATCATATATGGATTTTTGAATAGGGGCGAAAAATCGATCATGGCCCCAATTGCGATGAAAATCAAGATCGGGAAAAGCTCTGTTACGATACCCGCATTTTCTAAGATCTTGAGAAAGCCTAATTCTGCAGTCTTATCAATGGCACCAGATGCAAGCAATGCTTCACCAGCAATATGATAGGGAAGATTGATCAGGATGGCTCCAAATCCAATCGGAAGAAGAAGGGCGGGCTCATATTCTTTTTTGATCGCAAGATAAATGAGGACAGCACCAATTGCATACATAATGAGTGCTTTGTAGTTGTCACCGTATCCAAAATAGAGAATGCCACTGAATACTTCTTTTAGGATTTCAATCATCGCACGTACCTCCCGTGTGCTTGCGAAATCGATTGATTATTCCATTGTAGCAAGAAGACTCTTAATCTTTTCTGTCGGGTTAATCAGATTAGACAAAGAGGCATCATGGTTAATGGCATCAATCAACAACGCAACAAATTTGGCCATATTTACATCACAAAACCAAGGCGCCGTAAGGAGCTCGGGTCTTCTGTAAATCAAGTTAGTCGCAAATACCTTTGTCAAAACCTTATCCTCATACGCCTTGTTGAAATGCTCAATGCCTTCGGTGAATAGTCCGAAAGTAACGGCACAATATATATTTCTTGCCCCTCTGGCCTTCATCTCTCTTCCGATATCAAGCATCGAATCCCCAGATGAAATCATATCATCAACAATCAAGATATCCATTCCCTCGACAGAATCACCCAGGAATTCATGCGCAACGATGGGATTTCTTCCGCTGACAAGCTGAGTATAATCTCGGCGCTTATAGAATGTTCCAAGGGGAACGCCAAGAATGGATGCAAAATACATCGCGCGAGTGATGCCTCCTTCATCCGGGCTGACGACCATAAATTTCCCGTTTGAAAAATCAAGATCAGGGATTGTACGGAACATCATTTTGATGATCTGATAATTTGCAGAAAGGCTCTCAAATCCGGATGTGGGGATTGCATTTGCTACGCGTTCGTCATGTGCGTCGAATGTGATAATATTCTCGACACCAAGCCCGTACAATTCTTCAAGGGCGAATGCGCAGTCAAGTGATTCGCGGGAATTTCTCTTGTGCTGTCTGCTCTCATACAAAAATGGCATAATGACGTTGACACGCCGCGCCTTGCCGGAACAGGCAAGAATGACGCGTTTTAGATCTTGATAATGATCGTCGGGACTCATGTGATTTTCTTTGCCGAACATTTTATACGTACATGAATAATTCATAACATCGCTCAAAATGAAGAGATCATGTCCGCGAACGGAGTGGGAGATCACAGCTTTTCCTTCGCCTGACGAAAACCTAGCGTTATCAACGTCGATACGGTAATCATTTCTATAGAAGCCTGGGTAACGGCTAATCAGAAGTTGTTCCTGGTATTCGGATCTTCGTTTGTTAAGGTAGAAATTAACGTGATCAGAGAACTCCATGCTCCCTTTTAATGGGATAATACCAACTGGACCAATAGGGGCCATAGGGTTGTCACCATATTGGTTATACCGTGCGTATGCTTTCTCATCTGCGGGTGAAGGAATGGAAATCATGTTTTATCCTCGCATTTCTTAAGTATGATATCTCTTATTCAAATAGCTCGCCGATACGGATCTGACTGAGAAGATCCGTAATCCGGATGGTAGGATTGGTCAGTCTTCCAAGGGATTCGTCAACATTAATCGCATCAATGAGCCTTGCAACAAAAGGAGCCATATTCACATCAACATACCAAGGAGCCGAAAGAAGTTCGGGTCTCCGATAGATAAGATTTGTGCATAATACTTGTTTAATAATTCCTTGATCAACTGCCTGTTGCATCCGATCGATTCCGTCAGTAAAAAGCCCGAAAGGAGAAGAGCAATAAATGTCCTTTGCGCCATTCTCTTTCATGATTTTTGCGGTCTCCGTCATGGTTTTTCCAGAATTAATCATATCATCAACAATGAGGACATCTTTGCCTTTGATCGGTTCTCCGAGAAAGCGAATCTCCTTAATCGGATGTTCGCCGCCAATGAGTGTTGAGTAGTCAAGACGGCGATAGAAAATGCCTAAAGGCAAGCCGAGCATAGAAGAATAAAATATCGCCCTTGAGACACCTGTCTCATCCGGACTTACCACCATCATATGTTGCTTGTTGATCTTGAGTCCCGGATTTGTAGAAATGAGAGAACTAATAATTTTGAAAGCGGATTTTGGTGTCTCGATTCCCATAAGTGGAACGGCATTCGCAATTCTTGCATCATGTGGATCAAAAATAATCAGGTTAGATATACCAAGGCCTTGAAGCTGCTGGAGCATCGATGCGCAATCCAGCGATTCTCGTGAATTACGCTGATCCTGACGCCCCTCATAGAGAAAAGGCATAATGACATTAATTCGACGCGCCTTGCCGCTGACGGCCATAATAATCCTGAGAAGATCCCTGAAATGGTCATCTGGACTCGAATAATGCGTCGTTCCGCAAATGGGAAAAGTAGAATGATGTGACAATACATCAGATATGATAAAGATGTCATGTCCACGTACGGTCTGATTGAGCGTCACCTTGCCTTCGCCTGTAGCAAAACGGGAAAAAGAAGCTGAGATCAAATAGTCCTCGCGAAGATAACCAACGCTGTTTGCATAGGGATTCTCGCGCTTGTCTTTACGGTTTTTTCGTTTTTCTGAAAGTATGGAATTGACTTGACGAACAAATTCAGTGTTTGACGAATGACATATGATTCCGATAGGCCCAAAGGGTTCGAGAAAATAGCCGCGAGAATCGGACGTCGTTGTTGATTCGGAATATCGAGATGATGTCTGCATGTACTCCCCCGATAGCTGATCATAAATTACGCAAAATCGCTCTTGATCTTGCACCTGTTAAGTATAACGCTTCTAGTCTGATTTTTTCAATCATGTAATTCCGCATGATTTAATGGAAAAACGCAAGGCAATCTGTGTAAAATGTGCACATATTTGGTTAATTGTCGTTTGTTTCGCGAAATGTCTTTTGTATTTTCTGTTATCATGATACAGTTCACATAAATACTGTATCACACTTGTATCTTCGAGGTAACTATGAAAATAAATTTTCGCAAAACCAATTTCTGGGGAGTCGCGGCTGATCTGACTTCCTGTCCAGAATCGGATCGACCGGAAGTCGTACTTTCGGGAAAATCCAATGTCGGAAAGTCATCGCTCATGAACGCTTTGGCAGATAACCGTAAGTTGGCGCGCGTGAGTCAAACGCCTGGAAAAACAAGACTTGTCGTCTATTTTGATGTCGATTCGCTTATATATATTGCAGATCTTCCCGGTTATGGCTATGCAAGAGCACCCAAAGATATTAAAGATAAATTCTCTAAGCTTGCAGACCAGTATTTCACGAGTGGGCGAAAAATAGCGCTGACACTTCACCTAATTGATATTCGTCATGAACCATCTAAAGAAGACCAGCATATGCTCTCATATATGAATGAGCAACAAATACCGTACTTCATAGTCTTTGTGAAGTGCGATAAATTTTCGACCGCTCAATTGAATAAACGACTAGGCGAACAGATGGACTATTTTGACATTCAGGATAAAGCTCACTGCTTTGCTGTGTCAGCAGAGAGGAAAATGGGCTTGGATGACCTACGAGATGCCATATCAGACTACATTTTCACCGAACCTTCGGCCACGGAATGATCTAAATGAATAAATCTCCTTGTTCATTATTACCGAAAACCAGTGGTTCTCGGTATTTTTTTTACTGTTATAAATTGTATCGTATTGCGTGAAATTCAGACTTTTATTTTTGTTGCGATCATCATGGAACAAGTATACTCGGAAACAGATTTGCATTTCATATGATGGGAGGAGGGATAAGTGAGGCAGCGCGGAAGAAAGTCGCTGATTTTCAGCAGAATTTGTATCTACAAGGCTCAAATCTGTTCATTTCGTTTTCAAGCGCTTCTTGGAGAACATATACATCACGTACTTAAGCTGCTATTTGCACGTCCCTTGTTGGCGATTTGTCTGTTTGGAATATTGGGTGGACTTCTTGGACATTCATTTTCTTTTGGCATGAGTATCATATCCTTTGCGCTTACTTGCCTGATGCTGGCCTTTGTATCTGTTCGGACTTCAGAAGATCGTGCTGAGACCGTAAATAGATTGGTCATTATAGCATTATCTTTTGTATTTGGGGCTTATGCGATGGGAATCATAGCGTATCAGCAATTCTGTGCGAATCGGTTTCTTTTGAGCTGCGAAGAAACAGAATCACTGTCAGAATACAATCAGTCGACATATTCGGGATTTGTCATATCATATCCTTCGGCTGGCAGAAAGTATCAGACGTGTGCCGTCCGTCTGACAAATGGCATTATCGTAAATATATGTACCGCACAGGAAATGCAGTATGGAATGCATGTGAGAATCTATGGCGAACTGACAGAGATTCCTCATGCAAGAAATCCTGGTGGCTTTGACTATCACGATTATTATGCAAGGAAAGGAATATATCTTCAAATCGATGCATATGACTCGAATATCTGCATTATTTATGATCAGGCAATCTCGGAAGGATTATATTCATGGCTATTTCAATCGGGAGAAAGAATGAGAGAGATAACGGCCGATTTGTGGAGATCCGTTTTACCTAATGAGGAAGCCTCGTTACTTGATGGCATGATTTTGGGGGATACAGATGATATGTCTGAGGAGTCCGTCAGACAGCTTCGGATGTGCAATTTGTCTCATCTTACTGCTGTTTCGGGAAGTAACATCGGCTATTTTCTTATTCCGATAACAGCGTTCCTTCAGATATATGGCGGGAAAAGGTTTTTTCGTTATGTTATCATCATATCTTTTCTTATCTACTTTGGCTTCCTAACAGGATGGGCATCTTCAGTGACGCGAGCACTGTTTATGGCACTTGCCGGAATCGTATCGGCTGTCATTTCAAAAAGACACGATATGCTTTCAGGTCTATATCTTTCGGGGGTTCTACTCATTTTCCATAATCCTTATGTATCCGTTGACCTAGGCTTCTTGCTATCATTTTTCTCAACCCTGTCAATGATACTCTTCTCAAAAAGAATCAGCACCGCACTTACAAAGATACTTAGGTTTCGGACTGTCTCTGAAGCCGTTGCAGGCTTTATTAGCGCACAGCTTGGCATGCTTCCTTTTCTATGCATAATGTCTGGAAAGCAATCGATCCTACTCTTCATTGTAAACATAATCGGAAGCTTCCTTGCCGAAGGGATCTCTGTGCTATCTATCCCGTTAACGGGATTCCTTATGTTATCCATTCCGTTTCCGTTTCTATATTGGCCATGCAAACTTGGATTTCTGCCATTGTCAGGACTATTATGGTGTCTACAGGAACTTGCGGTCGTTTTTTCGACGGAGGCGATTAGCGGGTTGCGGCTTTGTGAGATACATCCGGTTTTGCTAATTGGCATTGTGATTACAAGCGTTAGCGTTCTGCTTCCAAAGTCGTTCTTGCGGAAGGGCATGCTAAGGGTATCCATGATCCTTGTTCTGATTTCGCTATTCTTTCAATCGTATTCGTTTATGCATCGTCCGGCGATAACAATCGTATTTGCAGATGTTGGTCAAGGCGACTGTGCGCTCATTATCCTACGTGACAATACGAGCATACTTATTGACGGAGGAGATGAAGGAGAGGGTGAAGATGTGTTAATCCCTATGCTTGATTACTATGGAATTGTTTGTCCAGACATTACAATACTGACGCATCTGCACAAGGATCACGGATCGGGCATTATTGAACTCATTAAGGCAGGCAGAATTCATGACATATATACACCCTGCACGACGGCTCCTGAAAGCAATGAATTGTCGGAGCTATTTGTACTTGCTGATAGGCAAGAAGTTACTCTCCATGAGATAAGAAAGGGAGACGAATTTGATGCGCCCAATCACATTTCTATATCCGTTTTGTCTCCTGATGTTCTGATCGAAAATGGTGGAAATGATGATTCAGCCATTATCCTGTTAGGATATAATGATATTTATACACTTTTTATGGGAGATGCAGGCGAAGAAATTGAGAACGATCTCGCTTGCGAATTCCCCGGGAAAATAGATCTGAAAAATCTTGCATTGTTTTTGAAAGTCGGTCATCATGGTAGCAGGTATGCTTCTACGGAGTTGTTTCTCCAGCAGATCATGCCGGATGCTGCAATTATTAGTGTTGGCAACAACAATTATGGACATCCGACAAGTGAGACGCTAGAACGATTGGCGGACGCATCTGCCGATGTCTTTCGCACGGATCAATCGGGAGCGATCATTTTGGAAATATACGCGGATTATTCTGAAATTCATGGGTTTGTATGTGCATAGCACGGATGAGGCGAAAATGGCAAAAGAAAAAATACAGGCGGGGTCAAAGGCATCTGCGTTTTGCAGTTATGGTGAGCTCGCGTCAGAACTCATGTCAAAAAAGTATCGTTCCCTGTATCTATTGACAGGTGAAGAAGAGTATCTTATTGATCGAGCTGTATTGGCATTAGAGAGAAGCTGCGTGGCGAAAGGTTTCGAGGAAATCGATTCGTATGTTGCGGACTTCTCTTCTTCAACCTTGCTGCCGGACCAATTATACGAGCTTATTGCTACCCCTCCGTTCATGTCGGAGAAGAGATTTCTTGTGCTGAAAAACACGGGGCTTTTTGCGGCAAAATCTCCTGAAAATGCAGAGCTTTCAGCAAAATATGCGAAGATCCTTGCTGACATACCATCATTTAGTTGTGTAGTCATGATTGAAGACAAGATAGACAAACGAAAGAAGACGCTGCTGGAGGCTTCAGCAAAATCGGGAATCCTTGTTCAGGTAGATAAACAAAGCGCGGATTCACTATGCAAGTGGATTGTCTCCTCACTTGCTCGAAAAGATATCAAGATTACGCAAGATGCCGCAAATAGTATGATTGACAGAGCTGAAAGCAAAATGCGTGTGATAAGCAGCGAAATTGAGAAGATAACACTCTATGCTCTTAACAAGAAGTGTATGAATATTACTTTGACCGAGATTGATGCGATTTGCATTCCTGACATCCGCGGCTCAATTTTTCAGATGACAGATGCGATCGGGCAAAGAAATTCGGATAAAGCACTGCGTGTCCTTGACTCCTTGATCTCATTAAAAGAACCGATTCCCAAAATTCGATTTATGTTGTCTAGGCATATTCGGCAACTCATTTGCGCAAAAGAAATTGGTCAGCAAGACCTGTTAATCAAAACGCTGAAGGTTGTCCCTTTCGTGGCAAGAAATCTGATTTCTCAATCGAAATATTTCCAGATGGATGAGCTAATCAAATTGTATTATGCTTGCTCAGCATCGGATTATGCTGTTAAAACGGGAAAGATGGAAGACCGACTGTCACTTGAGACGCTTCTGGTCCGCGCTGGTAAAAAGAGAAAGAATGCTCTCGTGTGATACGAAGTACTTATATGCATATGGGTTAGTGTAAAATTTATCTCGGAGAAAAAAGAATAGAGAAATCCCCCCTGTGGTAGAATTCGAGTATCAACAAACGAATCAACTACGTAAAGAAGGGGCTTCTCTATATGCAGAGTATACAACAGGTAACAGAGGAATTTCTACAGGAGATTTATAAACTAAAAATTATAGACGGGATCGGAGAGTTTCAAAAGCAAGGGCAGGTGCAATTTGACAAGTACATCTGCCGTTTGGTAGAAGCCCGCATACAGGAAGTGGATCAGTATCTATTTGAAAATCCGAAAGCCAGAAAAG